>Ga0163180_10000274_pt1 | contig 29533 bp, 34 predicted proteins | sample AtlANTMetagenome_2_FD_109647 | JGI IMG/M metagenome (GOLD analysis project Ga0163180, IMG submission 109647) | Marine eukaryotic phytoplankton communities from the Atlantic Ocean - Atlantic ANT 4 Metagenome | ecosystem: Environmental > Aquatic > Marine > Oceanic | place: North Atlantic Ocean...
ACGCATCTTGCCGTCAAACAATTCATCAAACGAATAGTCCATGACCGATGCATCGCGCATCCATTTATAAATCTTATCCGAGACATCGCGAGAAATCTCATTAAGTATTTCTAAATTTTCTTGAAGTTGGGAAGGTTTATTTTTACGCTCGGCGGAGCTTACGAAATCTTTCCACAGACTATAAAACTTTTCCATTAATAGTTTCCACCATGTAGTACGCTAATAAATAGTCTTTTAAGAGCGATAAAACAAAAAAAAGAGAGACATTATGTCTCTCTTTGGTAGTCGTCCTCAAGTCTAACTACATCATCAATTTCTGGCGTACTCACTTCAATCAACTCTACATCCGAATACGGTGCACAGAATCTATGAATTTCTTTTGGCTTGATCCTATAGGCATGACCTTCCGGAATTTGTATCTCTATATCCTTAGGGCCTAATATTATTTGCAACTTTCCGCTTAGCACATAAATTGTTTCGTCCTTCACTTCGTGATATTGTTTTGATAGTCGATGACCCTTATTTATGTGCAGAATCTTGCCTAAATACTTTTCATTAATCGCCCACCTAATTTCGTGACCCCAAGGTTTCTCAACCTTTACCATGTTTACCTCGCTGTTTATTTATTTAATATCTGTATTGTACAGTCTGTTAATTTCTACTTATATTACCATGAGTAAGAATATGAAAAAGCTTCAACTCAAAGCAGAGTATCTCTTGTTAGAACACTCGGAAGTAGAAGAGTTGTTTGCTGATTATAGCAAAATATTTAATGAAGATTTTGTCGAAGAGCATGCCTTTTTAGCAGCCAAGGCTGAAGCTGCTGGGATAGTCAGTCAAGATTCGCCGGATAGTGACCGTAAAGAAGATGCTAATGCAGATGGAAAGCCGACTATTTCAGAAGATCTGCAAAAAATATATCGACTCATAGCTAAAAAAACTCATCCGGATGTCTGCAAAGTGGAAGAGCACCGCAAACTTTTTGGAGAAGCTGCCGCGGCATACGCTTCGGGCGACTGGATTACTCTAATATCGATTTCCAACACTTTGCGCCTAACGATTCCCAAATTGAGTCGAGAGACTATCCAACTAATAAACGAAAGCTCGGAAAAATGGTTTGAGGAAATAAAATCCATAAAAAATCGTTTGCCATGGGTCTGGGTAACTGTTGGTCAGAAAGATCTCTTGCTCAGAACGAAAATACGAGCATGCATGGGCATAAACGAGCAAGAGTTTGCAGAGTGGAAAGCTGCTAATCAGATAACTGATAAATAAGGAATTCCAGGGGGGAGATCTCCCGCTACTATTCCGCCGTGCTTGGCCACAACAAGAGCCACTCGTTCAGCAGGCACCCAAGCATACACAGTCTCCGTGGGCCTGTCTGGATCTTCTGCCCAGTCCATCAGCAAAGGCTCTCTTCTGTTAGGAAATCCGACCTCAACTTCGCTGTATTTGTCCGCATTTGTAACTCGCGGCTCACAGTATGCAGTTTTGTTAGCCTGCACGCTCATGCTAAACCCATCTGCGCAAAGAATTTTTTTGTTAAGTTTCATCTATGTTCTCCATAAAAGTTGTATTGCAACAATCGCGAACGAGAGCAGAACACATATCAGCGTCTTGGGCGTGAACATACTCTCGTTCATAAAGTGCCATGTTAGAATTGGAAATGTCAAATACGACATACCAAAAATTAAAAGGCGTGGGCCCCAAAGTTCATTCATTTCCCCCACAACCATTCTAACCCCGTACCAAAAGCAGAAGCTAGCGGGTATAGAAAAGATAAGTATTGCCGGGATAGGCTTGTCTCTCCACCAATCCCAAACAAACTGAGAATTCAACTGGAACCACACCAGTGTCTGCCCGATAACGAATAGCAAACAGCCTATTAGAATGTTGAACAACTACGCGCCCCGTCTTGAATGAACAACAGATATAATCTTGTTTGGCATGTGCGTACCTGTTTGGTGATCACCCTTTACCATGGCCACCACAAGATAGCCGGGCAAAAGCTCATTAGCCTGATTGTGCGCCTCTTCGCTATCGTGAGCCAGAGAGTCGAACACATGGTGTTCAGCTTTTTCTGTCGTCAAATTGATGGCGATAACGGTCCAAATCATGTCTGCTCCTCGTCATTGTTGTCTATATCTTGCAAATAAAGCTCAAGTTCCGTGAATCCCCCAATGAGCACTTGGTGCTTTGCGTTATGTAGATCTCTCTCCACAACAATCGGCACAGTTTGCTGGTGCCAACGATTTTTTGTCTCAGTTAATAGGGGACCAGACACGGGAGAAAAGATATAACCAACATTCTTCGTCTCTAAAAGTCCGATGGCTTTAACGCAAAATGGGCAGCTAACGCGACCATGTACTATAAAATAGCGACTACTTCCCACGCTATCCTCGCAACAACTGCTTGGAGCCGTGTACATTTATCTTATTTTCAATCGCCGTAGGCGTCCCAATTACGGTGATATCGATACCGTTCTGTCCGCGGCTTAAGTGAATCTTAGTAAAAGATTGCCTATCATCCAAATCAGCCGGGAAGCGTCCTTCGGTCAAGTGCTGCTTCGCCATGTGATCCTCGCGAATTGCAACAACATGTTGCGGATTAATAAAGACCTCATGCAATTCATACGATTCAGCATTAGAACCTGTATAGCGCCGGCTAGCCCTGATTTCTGTTAATTTAATCATCTGTCAATTCTCGCTCTTGTAGTTCATCTGTGTTGTTGTAGGGATAGACATGTTTCGATTTTACCGTCCACCTTTTTCCGTTCAAAAGAAGACAAAAATGGTATGAGTCACTTTGCTCTAAAAAAAGAGCAGCTGTTGGCCTCTCTGTCTTATAATAGCTGCTGTCACCGTTAATTATGTTAAATAAGATTACATCTTGGGGCACATAGCACAAATCGCCCTTGGTGAAATAAGGTGATATCACTACTCCTCCCCGGGGCCATGTACTCTCGCATCTTCTTCTTGCTTCTGCATCGCGTCGGAAACTACCTGCTCAAGCTCGGCTACGGCTTCGGCCGCCATTTCCATTGAAGTTGCAGCATCATCAGGCTCTTCGTCGGAAAGAGCCGGCGGCGGGTTCGTTACAACATCATACCAGCCTCCCAGCAGAGCAGCGCAATCTTGCAAACGACGATCAACGCTAGCCAAGGTACTTCGGCTACTTTGAATTAGGCGAACGACCTCGCCCACAGCCTTATAGTTATGTTCAGGTTCTTCAGATATCGCGCAGCGAGATGTTGGCTCTTCTGTCGCGGCCAGTGCAGCTTGAACTGCCTCTAGAGTTGCGCAAGCGCGCTGTACTAGAGACGCAATTTCATCCGGCACGGAATCGATCGATACCGAATATGTAAAGTTGACTCTTTGATGAGGGTCCATTTAGTTCTCCATATTATATTTAATTATAGCGTATATCGTTACGCTTGTCAACGAGTTTTTTTAAGATATCTTTCTTCTATAACAAGCGGCACTTCGCTGTTAAATGGCAAAACCATGTGTCTTTTGGCACCGGTGGCCATGCTGACAATTGGTGCTGCAGAAAGTTTTAAGATTATCATTGGTTGATTCAAAAAGGTCTGTAATTCTAGTTTTCTTGCGGCCGGAGTTCTTATATAAACGGTATCGCCCGTTGAAAATTCCGACTCACTACTATACTCTGCTAACAATATAGCAGAATACTTGTTGTTTGTCAACCTATTATATTGACTTTCTGTCGGTATAAAATCACTGTTAGTTAAAATTCTATGTGCCAGATCATTGTAATAGGGCGGGTTTGCAATATAGTACTTAGCGCATACTTCTGCTAGCTCTCTCTTTTTCTTATTCCACTTTTTTGTCCACGAATTAGTCGGGGCGTTTTCAGAATAATTCTCCCTTATAGATTTCAAAGCATTAATTTGTTTAATTGAGAGCTGACCTTTATCGTCATAGGATTTTAAAGACAATACGAAGCTGCGAGTTCTTGGACTCAAATCATAGTCATTCAACAACTCTTCTATAATCTCATAGTTGGCTCGTTCGTATTCCATCTAACCAGCAACGATCATGGCCTCCCAAATCTGCTTAGCAGCTAACATAAGTATTCCCGAAATCAAAATCCACTGTATTTTGGCTGTACTTTCCTTCCACTGTTCCAAAGCTCGGATTCTAGCATAAAGACCCTCGTCTGGGTTATAGACGGCATCTTTAATCTTGGAGATGTCTTCACACATCCGCTCTTGGTTTTGACCCAAGACTTCGATGCCGATAAGCAGTCTTTCCAACTTAGAGTTGAGTTCGATGAGTGTTTCAGAATGGTCTTGCATAGCACTAATATATAGTAAACAAGATGGTTAAATTACCTGGATGATGGCATGATTTGTAGTCAACAGTGTGCTCGCAGCGGAAGTTGCATTTTGCAGCGCGCAACGAGTAACTTTGACCGGATCAATAATCCCCGCTTCGATCAAATTTACGATCTCGCCTGTGGAAAAGTTATATCCGTGATGTATATCTGCTTCTGTCAAGTTGTTGACAATTATGTCTGGCGACTCGCCGCAGTTCGTTGCCATCTGGCGAAGGGGTGCCGAGACAGCTTTCTTAATAATCTCCACCCCAAGTTGCTGCTGTTCGTTCTCAACCTCAACCTCGATACTATTAGACGCGCGGATGATGGCCACGCCTCCCCCGGGAACAATGCCCTCTAACTGAGCGGACCTGACGGCCTCTAGCGCATCTTCGATCCTGTGCTTTTTCTCGATCATTTCGATCTCAGTTGGCGCCCCGACATGGATAATTGCTACACCGGATGCCAGTCTAGAAATTCTTTCCTGAATTCTTTCGCACTCATACAAAGAGTCGGTGTTGGCCAATTCTTGATTTAGACCCTCAATACGCGTTTCTACCGCGTCATAATCTCCAGAACCTCCAACGACGGTAGTCCTATTCTTCGTTATCTCGATCGATCGACATCGACCTAGGTGTTCCAATTTAACATCACGAACTCGAAGGTCCGATGTGCGCGTAACAAATGTTGCACCGGTAGAAAGTGCAAGATCGTTTAAAATGTTCCTGCGCTCTTCTCCGTAGCGTGGCGCTTTTATAGACACAACTTTCAGCGTGCCGCGCATTGAATTCATAATTAAAGCAGCCAAAGCTTGGCCCTCGACATTATCACTAACAATGACCAAGGGTCTAGATTCGCGAGACATCACCTCTAATACGGGCAACAATTCATCAACCGATGAAATTCCGTGATCTGTCACTAGCAAATAGCAGTCTTCGTGCCTCACTACCCCTCTGCGCTCATCCGTGATGAACGAGGGGGACATGTACCCAGAATCGAACTGAAAGCCCTCTACGATGTCTAGAGAGGTCTCAATCGACCTCGCCTCTTCGACCTTGATGGCGCCATCTTTTCCCACAGAATCGACCGCCATAGCGACAAGCTTGCCAATTGTTTTATCCCCGTTGGCAGAAATTGTCGCAACATGCTCAATGTCAACGGTACTGGATATTGGCTTGGCCATTTCATCCAGATTGTCCACGATCGCTTCAACTGCCTTATCCATCCCTCGCTTAAGTTCGACGGGTGATGCGCCGGCCGTGAGATATGCTTGTGCCTGAGTCAGTATGGCCCGGGCCAAAACTGTTGCTGTGGTTGTCCCGTCGCCAGCCGTATTATTAGTTTCAGCTGATGCTTGTTTAATAATCTCGGCGCCAGCATTTTCCATGGGGTCTTCGAGAGTTACAAACTGCGCGACCGTGACCCCGTCTTTTGTAATAATTGGGCGTTTGCCGCTCTCTTGTAAAATAACATTTCGACCTTTTGGGCCTAGGGTGGCAGCAACATTGTCTGCCAAAATGTTAACACCTTTTAAGATTCTCTGGTTCAAGGATGTACCAGAGTCATATTTTTTTGTCAATTGACACCTCTAAGTTTGTTGTTTATTATTCTTTAGTGGCCGCGGCCTGTTGCATATCTTGTTCGTGGTATTCTTGGGCGCCGGCCTTAATCTCGTCTGCGGTGCTGGCTGCCTCAAGCGCAGAGCTTTTATTCCCGCCAATAAAATATCCATTAATCTGTTGCGATAGCGTTTGCACTTTCTTGAACATATCATAAATTTTCTGGTTTAAGATTTCAGCGTATTCTACAGCTAGTGCGCGCACAGCTGCCTTTCCTACATATATTTGACCAATATACCCGAAGCCGTCTTGTTCCCATCTTTTTTGTCGATAGTATCTGGGGCTTACTACAAACTGTGTTTCTTCTGCGGCACCAGTATATCCAGAAGATTTAGCGATAAGATTCCAAAAGTCTATTGGGTTTTCTTCGTTTTCTGTTAATTTCGATTTTAATATTTTAACCGATGTGCCGTAGTCTAACCACTCTACGGTAGAAACACGCGCTTTTCCAGTTTTAGGATCAATATCTTTCTTATCCGGGGTAGTTTTCTGCGTATATGTTGTAGAGGCAATGTCTTTTCTTCTCGGGTCTGCTGGTGGAAGCTCTGCGTACCTAATGGGTTCGCCGTCCGCATTGACCAGTTCAAGTTTTTTTGGATTCTTTTCAGTGGGGCGGAGTGTGGCGTCGTCGAGCAGCTCTCTAGCATATTCAGGAACATAGTTCTTTACAATCTTTCGATATGCCCATGCCGTACCGGGATCGAAACCATTATTACGACCTGCGAGCATTCTCTTCTGATCCTCTGCAGAAATGGGATCATAAACCTCTTGCTCTGGCTGTACGGCAGGATCTTCATCTGGCTGGCCAAATTCCTCTTTCGGCAGCAGCAACAATTTGGCGTTGTGCTTATTAGTTACTAAAGCCTCAAAGAATGTTTTAGCAGTAAAGTCAAACTGGAAAAACCTAATAGTTTCGGGCTCCCCTCCCTCGGCGACCTCTTCAGCCGAAAGCTTTTTTGTAGATTCCATGTCTCTGAACGACTTCAAAACAACAACATAAGTCATTGTTCCGGCTGCGCCTGCTTGACCAACATAGTGCGGGTTAACCACCTCTTCACCTGTTTCTGAATCTGTGTATGTCTTTTCAGATCTCCGTGCGCCGGTAGACTGTGCTGTCGGATCAATAAAATGGTCGACCAAGTCTTTGTAGCTTCCGTGAACATTTCCCGTAGAGCCTGCGGATCCGGCGCCTGTGAGAAGCTTTAGACTAATCGGATTATCGTCTGCGTCGATCAAATCTTGGATTCCGGCGGTGCCTGCGGGTATTTGAGTGCCGCTTAACAGCGCTGATAGGAATCCTTCAAATGTAAAGCCGGCCGCAGAAGCATTAAAGTGAAGCATGATGTTGGTTAGCGTGTCGAGAAGCACGATGTGCGTGAGGATCTCTGAAATATCATCAGTTTGAGGCTTCTCTTCTAGAAACTCGGAAATCTTCTCAACCTTTTCTTTGAGTGTTGAACCGCCGGCGGAGCCCACAAGTCTTGTCAACAGACTCTGGATTATTTCTCGGTCTTCTGAGCCTTGTTGTCCCCACATCTTTTCGGAAATTCGAATTCGGGGTATGAAGATTTGAAGATCCTCCTTTTTGTCGGAAGGGTCTTCTTCTGCTGGCGCCACCTGCTCTTGTTCTACAATAAGGCCAGTGGTAGACTCCATGATTTCTTCAACGAGCTTGAACATATCGTTGATATTTATCTTTTCGGTAGCCGGCTCAAAATACTCGTTTAATAAATTTTGTAGTTCTCTGTCCATGTTGATAATAATTAGTCTCTAATCTTTGAGTTCGTCTAAAAGAGTTGGCAAATCTAGGCCTGCGCAGTCGATTTTTCTCTTGGTAAAGTTATAGTGATTGCAAAATCCCTTGAACTTGCCCCGATCACAATCTTTGTGTACTCCTGTTTCGACATATCCTGTTTTTGAATTTTTTGGATACTCAAGAGGAATCTCCAAACCTTTGTGTATAGCATACCACAAGGCTTGCAAAGCTTTAATTTGTACAGGATAAAAATCTAAAAATGGATCTAGTTTTTTACCGTGAACCCATGCGTGTTCCTGAATTGGTCGTTCTCCGAAGCCATTTTTCTTGTACCAGTTCTGATATTTGATGTAATAACCGTTGCTGATCTCGACGCCGATGCCTTTCTTGTTTCCTTGTACATGCCCTGCGTGCCATGCGCCATGCTGCGTGTCCAACATTTGATAAATTGTGCCGTCATTGTCGACTAGAAAGTGCACCGAAATCCCTCTTCGGTTAAGCACCTTTGCACATGATTGAGATGACAAGCAGACATCCCAATGGTTTATAAACATGGTAGGCTTTCGGTCTTCTTGCCCGGAATAATCGTAATAATTACCCGAATCTGCTCGAAAGCCCTCTTTTTCATCCCACAAAACTACATCTGGCCAATCAATTTCCAAAAACTTACCATTGTGCACAATATATTTTTGATCATCGCAACGCTCCCTAGAGCGAACATATGGAGAGCTAGAAGGTTTATAATTTGAAATTTCTGCTTCGCGCTCTGTCCAGATCCTACGATATGTCATGGGTCCGACGAGACCATCCGCGGATAAATCGTAACCTTTTTGCCACTTTTTTACAGCTTCAACTAGATCTTCGTCGTTATACTTCTCCCCAAACCACGAAGGATCCCAGCCTAATTTTGCGGCCGACGATTGGTTATAGAATACCTTGTCCATCGGAAACTAAACCACCTCATCAGCAATGCCATATTCGACGGCCTCTTCTGCGGTCAGGTACACATTGACATTGCGGCCAATAAGCTTTTTAATAAGCCTCTTGGTCATATCAGTTTCCGACACAATCGCGTCTATATATCGCTCTTGCAGCCAGCGGATTTCATCCATTTCATTTTCTAAATTGTGGATGGCGCCGATGTGCCCCCCGGTCACACCATGAATCATGGCTCGACAATTCTTTGCGATCCGGCGCTCACCCTTGGTTCCTGCAGCCAACAGTAATACTCCTGCTGACATAACTTTTCCGATCGCAACAGTGTGAATCGGGCAGGTTTGTTTAATTAATCTCATCGAGTCGTAAATTGCAAACATATCATGAGCGTCGCCGCCCGGTGTAGAAATCATGAACTCGATCGGCAAGTCTACAGGTTGCTGCCCCTGCATGACGAAGCCGCTTTCGCGTAGCATGATAAACGCCCCAATGACTTCGGACATCCGCTCTTCGTTAACTTCTCCAAACAAACCGACCGTGCGTAGATCATTTCCGGTTTGTGCGAGTGTCACGGTACCAGAAGTCTCAGCTTCTTCCTGTTGCTCGACTGACTCGTCTTGTTCACTGATTTTCATGTTATGCCTTTTTAGTATTTTTAGTTTGTAAGTTGCTTAGGTACACCATCGCAGTGTCCCAATCATTATACCCTATGCTGTTCCGATATTTAACTGGGTATGAATTAATAATGTTTTGAATAGTGCTCTTTTTCCATAAACTTATGGTGTAAGCGTCGATATTTTCTTGGACCTTCAAAGCATTCTTGATCGGCTCTGGCGTGTTCGCGTCATCAATACAAGTGGCGCGCATCGACTGAACGACATTGCACGATATATCCAAAACAGACAACAGCCTCAAGCAATCATGCTCTGTTGTTCTTATCGTCAAGTACGATCTAATTGTGTTGCTCAGGTGAGAAAGAATCTTTGCCATAGCAAATCCGAAAAGACACCATAAAGCGTTTTCCATATATTCCTCGTAATAAGTTGTTCGCTGTTTTACAAAAAAAGCTGCACAACTGCAGCTTTATTGCTGTGTCATTAATATAACACTATTTCTTTGTAATGTCAAGCAATCTTGCTGCTACTCGACGAGTTAAATTATCGAGCACAGATTCTTCTAACGGAAGCGCACTTCCGGGATGCGACCCCATGTGGGTTTGGCTGGCTTTTGCTTTGCCTCCGCCAAAATGGTGCTCGCCGGCACTGCTTTTTTGATTATCGTCAGAAGAAGAACCCTCTTCCGAGTTCCCACCCTTAGACAACATATCTTCGCCGCCAGCAATGTGCTTGTGTGCCTCTAAAAGCTGTGCGATCTGGTTTCTGACATAAGCGCGCAACTTGTTCTCGTAAACGCCGGCAGAATCTCTCATGGCTGGATCCTCAAGCATGTCAGGGCCTTCTGCGTCAAGCTCCATCGGCAACTCTTCATCGCCAACATCGCTCAAATCGGGCATGCCGGCTTCTTCGCCCTCTTCTCCAGAAACACTAAGCTGAACGCCGGATTGTTGAACTTCTGGATGCCCTTGGATTGCATCGACAATTGCGACAACAAGACCTTCGACATCAAAATCGCCCGGGCCTGCGGGAGATGCTTCGCCGCCCACATCAAGCGCGGCCGCATCAACGGCAGGATCTGCTAAGGGATCGGCACCAACAGGGTCGGCATCTTCGTCTTCTATCATACCGTCATCTAGTTGTTCACCTATGGATCGACGAGTATCGATAAAAGGATTGGTGAGCGGCTCTACAGACGCTAGCTTCATAAATCTTCGGATTTGGTTTTCCGATAAAAGTGTTTTCTTGCTCATTTGATGTGTTTCTCCTGTTGGTAAGCAAATTGGCGTACAAAATAAATAGTTAACTAAATCGATAAATGCATAAATTTATTTATTTATTGCATTTTGGTTTTCAATCTCTTGAGGGCCTTTTTTTCTATCTGTTGTATCCTAACAAAGGATACACCCTCTCTTTCCGCAATCTGTCGCAGAGTCATTGAACCGTTTTCTGCAATTGAGATATTTGCACAATTCAAATCTTCCTCATAGTCTATCCACATTTTACACTCTTCGACGGGACATGAAGTTTTAAGTTCTTTGCATTTCCTCGCACATAATTTAAGTAGTTTCACGACACTCTACACTCCCATTTCTTCAGCAATGATATCAAATATGTTTTCAATGTCTGAGTCAGTCAGACCAAAATCAGAGGCCGTCATTGCAGCAGCATTTTCTTCTCGGATTAGTTTGTTGCTCCGAGATTTATTTTTAATAAGGCTCGCGCGAGTCTCCTGAACCCATTCGAGCAGCGCGGGCTCATCATTGACATAAGCTTGCACAATTGAATTAAAAAACATAACTTGCGTTAAGCCGTCGCGATGAAGTTTAATTTTGAACGCTGCTTTCAAGCCCTCTGTGGTCTCGAAAATAACTCTATCGCTTTTTGCGCTGGACATCATTTTCCTCGGCCGAGAATATGTGTGCTACTCTCGGCTGCTCCCGCATAGGTTTGTTCTATAAATTCAGCCTTGCTTTGAAGTTCTGTGATGTTCCGCGCTCCGCTATAGGAAAGGCCGGAACGAATGCCTAAGGCTATTGAATCGATTACATCGCGCAGAGGGCCCTTGGTTGCAACAACTGCGGACACGCCCTCAACAGAGGCTGTGCTACCGCGCCACTCAATCTGCGCTTCGCTACTAGCCATGCCGCGATATGTTTTAAATGACTGACCACTCTTATCGTATATAAGATCGCCGGGAGTCTCTATTGTTCCAGCGAGCAAAGAGCCAACCATTGCAAAATCTGCACCGGCAGCCAAAGCTTTAACTATGTCTCCGCTTGTCTTCATTCCGCCGTCGGCGATAATTTTTGCATTACGATCCGATACGGAGCAGTCAAGCACCGATTGGAGCGTTGGGACACCATGACCAGTTTGAATTCGGGTCGAACAGATTGAGCCTCCGCCAATCCCTACGCGGACGGCGTCAGCCCCCCAGTCGGCTAAGTCATTGAATCCCTCTATGGTTGCAACATTTCCAGCAATAACATAAATTTTATTTCCGAATTTATCGCGAATATTTTTCAAAGCGCGTTCGACCAAAACATGGTGGCCGTGAGCCACATCAACACAAATAGTTTGTACTCCCATCTGTATTGCCAACTTGACCCTCATCATATAGTCGCCAGATACACCTACCGCGATTCCGGATAGCAATTCATCCCTTTTGCAATACTCTTGCGCTTTTAAGATTGAGTTGATTTGATCTGCCGGAGTGTTGTAGCGATGCATTACGGCCATGGCCCCTAAGCGAGACATCTCCGCCGTCAACATGGGGCCAGTTACAGTATCCATTGGACTAGCGATAACCGGCACGGATAACCTAAGATTGTCGCTTAAAGCGGAGCCAATATCAATTTCACTTCTCGACTCTATGTCGGAGTATCTCGGTGATAACAAGACATCCTCAAAGCTTACACTACTTCTCATTTTTATCTTTCTCCCTCTCTCTTAAAATTTCTCCGGTCTCTTGTATGCCTTCGACAGCAGCAGCGACCATGTTAAACGCCATCTGCCAACAGCTCGGACAATAGAGATTCACGCGATTTTCGGATTCTCGGACCGCCACATTCCATGTCGATAACATCTTCCTGTCCTTCTTGTCGAAAGGCTTTTCGCACGCAGTACACATTTCGGGAAGCTTGTCGAATAGCATCATCTTATCTGCTAAATCATTCTCTCCCTTTTTCCGTTGCTGTTTGGCTAAAGCACGCCTTTGTTTGCGATTCACGCTCTCTCCATAGAAAAAATTTTCGGCCGAACTCCGTAGCTCATCTGGGGTGAACTATCAAACACCACCACCGCGGAGGGGAACGGCGCCGAGTTTTCACTCTCGCCAAACTTGAGGCGGCCTTTAACCAAATGAATCTCGGAAGCCTGCATAACATATTTATGCCAATATTTTGTATCGGTGCGCGCGGGAATCAACATGACTACCCGGGTGCCCTCTGCTTTAGAAGATTCATAACCCTTTTGAATCCATTTATCAATCCCTCTTCCATACGGAGGATTGACAAACGCTGTATGCCCAGCCCAATCTTTAGACAGACCATCATCTGCTTCTGTATAAAAAGCTGCACACTTTGCATTTTTGCCGTTGGCGCACGGGTCAAGATCAAACGGTCCGAACCGCCAATTTAACCTGTCGTAAAATTCTTGTGGAGTCGACCAATTGCCGGTTTTGCTAGAGAACATGACCTTTTGTGTTGCTTTATTCACCTGTACTCCCAAGTGCTCCAGTACCTCGATCACTAATGGTGATTGGATACCATTCATATAAATTGTCTGCGGTAGTCTCTACTGCTCGAAATGAGACAACCGGAATCATAACTACCTGTGCTATCTTCGTGTGCGGCTCCACAACTTGCGTTTCGGTACCAATATTGTGAAGGTTAATAAACAGATCTCCATCATAGCCGCTGTCAACAACACATGCGCCGACAACAAGAGAGCGCTTGGCAGCTACGCTAGAGCGGTTTTTTACCTCTAACATGTATCCATGTGGCACTCCAAACTTTAGGCCAGTCTCTAATATTACACTCTTGCCCGGGGCAATTGTGATGGCGCAGTGATCCTTTGGAGAAAAATATATATCTAACCCCGCATCACTGGGGTTGCTGCGGGTTGGTGGCCGTACATTCAGATGCGTGCGGTGGTACTCGACTATCATTGTTTCCTCGCAGTCTTTTTATTGTTTTCTTTGTTATTCGGATCCATTATCCTCTCCTTATGATTATAATTTAACACAAATTTGACACAGTGTCAAGTAAGGTTTTCAATTAATGCTTCTAAAAATTCTTTCTTTTGCTCTTCTGTATGTAGCGCTAAAAGGCCGCTAACTGTTATTTTTGCTGGCCGGCCATACTGGTCAAATACCCAATTGTCTTTAGCGACCTTGTTGCATATCTGACACTGTGGGATGATGTTTGCGTTGTCCATGGGTAACGATGGGTCTCTATGTCCCTTTTCCAGTGTAGTAATAATATTATCATAGCGATGCACTTCGCCTTCGGCCGATCCGCATGTAGCACAGTTATTATCATATCTTCGCTTGATTGATTCAAAGTCAAGCATGTCCTCTGTGCGTCGACGGAAGTTATAATATGGATTGAGTTCGGTCAAATTAAGCAACACATACTCTCCCCTTTTAAGCTTTCTGTCATTGTATTTTGCTCCGTGCTGCAATATATTGTAGCCGTCTTGCTTGCCCAAATGTCTTAGAGCTTGTAGATCTTTCGGCTGTTGTTTAAGCCGTTCAGCGATACAAAGTTCTGCTTCTGATTTTTTAACTACTCTGCCCATATTTTGATACAGATATAATAAAGCTTGTCCTTTTTGCGTTTTGTGTCTTGGCAGCTTGACACCCTTTTCTCTCAACCTGCCCTTGTTGTAGGCGATTTCTAGATCTTTGTAGGTTTTCACAGATCACTCAAAGCTAAAGTCAACATCGACAGAAAAAACAAATTTAGGCACCCTCAACTCGGTGGCCAAGTTGTGCTGTAGGCATTCTTCCGCATCTAAAAACCAATCTGCATGGCCCTTTTCGTGGATATGCTTGAGGAAGTAGTCAGACCGCTTGCCGCAGTTTTTGGCCATCATCTTATAGACCTTTTGGTTCAACCTTTCTGCTTCTGCAGCATCGGCCTTAATTTCTTCAATTTTCCCCCAGGCTCCGGTACTGACATCGTGAATCATCACTGTCGCGTCCGGATCCATGTACCTCATGCCTTTCGAGCCAAACGAAAACAGGATGGCGCCACAAGACATTGCTTTACCTTGCACGATCGTAGCCACGGGAAGCTCCGCATGTTTAATATCACCGACCATGGACATTAAACTATATACCTGTCCGCCATAAGAGTCAATGACAACAGGAATGACTGGTTGGCCTGTGCTGTGGGCCAAGCTCATACTATGAGAAAAGGCTTTTGCCGAAGTTTCATCAAACTTGTTAACTCGTATGATAACCGGCTCTTTGCTTAGTTCGTACTTTTGTATAAGTGGGTGCTTTTTGTAAATCGTTTTCATGCTAATAACCTAAAGTTGTGTCTTATTGAGCGAGTGGAGAATCCCCACTGGGGATCATGATCAAGTCGAGCCATGTACGGTCGATTAATCTGTATGCTGTCTTTGAACGGGCGTACGCCCCAGCACTTAATGCTTGTCGAATTGCTAGAATCATCGATTACTTCGACAATCCAGTAGTCTTTTCCATTTTTAGTCTTTCTCGATGTAACTTTTCGCGGTATAAACCAGACAAGTTGTAAATCTGGGTCGAACTCGGAGATAGGCGGCACAAATCTTTCACTGAGCTGACCACGAACATAGTCGTCCATAACCAAGTTAATCGGAAACACGCCTGTCAAATCGACTAAATATTGAATCTTGTCTTCTTCCGTAAACGATGCCTCTGCCGCATACATCTCTATGTTTTCATCTAGGTTTTTTTGCTTCCTAGGTCGATCGACGGCTACGGCGCTCCAAAAATGTTTATCTCCGGTGAAGCGGTCGTCTATTAGGCAATCCATCGTTCCGGAGCGGATAAGTACATCTAGAGCCTTTTTGTTTAACTTGCTATACACAATATCCTCATTAAACAAAAAGTCTTCCACTACTTGAAATGGTCGATTCGCAACTATCTGCTCGATAGCCGCGTCTCCAAGGCCCTTGATTGAAGTGAGTGGTTGAATCAAGGTTTTACCGTCTTGCGTGATTTCCCACACAGCGCCTGATGTGTTGACATCAAGAGAGCGGATCTGAAAGCCCATACTTTTAGCTGTATTGATCGCGCGCTCTTTGCGTCGTTCCGGCTCTTTGTCCAGAAAGGCGGCTACCCACTCCGGAGTGTAGTGGTGGCAGAGCCATGCGCACTGATAACTAAGAATGCAATAGGATACCGCATGCGACTTATTAAATCCATACCCCGAGAAATACTCAAATGTATCCCACAATTTTTGCGCATCGACTCTGTGTACCTTTTTCTGTAGACAACCTGTGATGAACTTCTTATAGATCTTTTCCTTTTCTCTCGCTCCCTTGCCCGTGCCCTTCTTGGTCAAAAGCTTTCGAAGCTTATTACCCTCATCCAATGATACATCGCTTCCTAGCTTGTGTGCAAGAATGGCAATCTGTTCTTGGAAAATAAGAAAGCCGTATGTATCCGAAGTAACCTCTTCGACGATCGGGTGTATGTATTTAATATATTGGGGATTCTCTTTCGCCTCGACATACTTATCGTCAACATCAGCGCTAAGTGGTCCCGGACGGTAAATCGAAGTAATCGCAGAAAGGTCAATTATGTTAGTAGGCTTAGCTTTCATGCAAAATTCTTGTGCACCACGCTCAGTAAACTGAAAGATTCCGGCCCACTTTCCAGTGTGAAATACATCTTTATAAACACTCTCCTCTTCAAAGTTCATAACATCGGGATGAAGATGTGTATCATAATAGTTCTTGACATCCTCATATGTCGGGTCTTCAATGTTGTGATGGCGGCGCAAAATATGCTCGATGCACCCCTCAATCATCCGAAGAGTTGAAAGTCCTAAAATGTCGAACTTAATGAACCCCATCGGCTCCAAGTGACGCACATTCTGTCCTTCGCTCCACGGAGTCTGTCTCACACCTCCGGAGTTAATTAATGGCATAAAATTATCAAGGTTTTCTCCGACAACAACTCCTCCCGCATGGCGCGAGCAGGAGCGCACTTGACCATAAAGCACATCGATATGGTTTGCAACCTTTGGATACTTATTTAGAAAAGCTTGTAACGAGGGGCTAAATTCCTTTACCTCCTCAAATGTCGGAACATAAACTCCGGCCTTAATCCCATGCTTTTGCTTGGCGGCTGGGGTGGCCTCATAAATCATCTTCCCCGTAACAGTGTTAACTTCCGTAAACGGAATTTCGTAAAGCTTTGAAATATCCTTAACCAAAGAGCGCAACTGTAGCGTATTCCAGTTCGAAATAGGTACAACCGTATCATCCCCCCATTCCTCAATAAGTTGCTCTTTAAGCTGCATCGGGTCCGATACATCAAAATCGATATCTGGGTAGTCCGTGGCATCGGCTCTGAGAAACCGCGAAAACAGAAGGCCGTGCCTAATCGGATCAACTTGCGTAATGTTTAACGCGTAAGCAACCAGCGAACCAGCGGCAGATCCTCGGCCCGGGCCGGCGAGCATGCACGCAGAAGCCTTATCGGCAATTGCTTTCATTGTCAGGAAATACTTTGAGAACCCTCGATCATCAATGACCTTAAGTTCTGTTTTAAGGCGCTCTATGTACTCTGTGTTGTCTCCTAAACCCAGAGAACCTAAACCATCCATGGAGAGCTTTACAAGCGCTTGTGTTGCCGTCAGGCCCGGCGGTACAACAAAGTCTGGGAGGCGTACGGTATTGTCTGGAAAGAACTTCTCGATTCTCTCTGTTGCGATTAGATGCGTGTTGGTAATCGAGCGCATCACCATATCATCATCATATTCTATATCGGCTGCCTCGGAATACTTCTTGTAGCTCTCCCACATCTGATCGCCATTCTTTGGGTATAGCTCGTAGCCAACTTCTTCGACGCCAATTGGCAACTCCGAAGACATGTATTCTGGCAACCCCCCTTTGCCCAGCCAACCAAGCCTAGTATAAAGCTCGCGATCCTTCCACGCTGTAGGGTTTGGATAGTGACTATCTGCAGTAGAGATAAGCTCTACGCCGAACTCTTGAGCGACCTGTATGATCAGTTGATTCAATTCATGTTGCTCTGGAATGTTGTTCCACTGTAGCTCTGCGTACCATCTATCTCCAAAGATGCCTTGCATTCGACGAGTAGTTTCTCGCATGTTATCTAATGCCGCGGTGGTGTCGCAACCAGTCCGGTTACCTTCCTTATCATGAATACTGGCAGACCAATAGTTGCCAGCATACACCCCGCCCAAACACGCAGAGGCGGCGATGATCCCCTCGTTATATTTTTCAAGCATCGCGTAATCAATTCGCGGATAGCGGTAAAAATTCTCGGACTTATAACTTTCCGATACCAGCTTGAATAAGTTATTTAGGCCAGTCTGATTTTGAACTAATAAAACAAGGTGACGACGAGCTTTAAGAATATCTTGCGAACGCTTACTTGCTCCCTCGTCCTCAACCGAAGCTCTCGCAGCGCTGTCCTTTGCAATTGCTCGGGCCCTCTTTTTATCTTCCATGGCGCGGTTATACTCTTCGCGCCATTGTTCGTGGGACGGAATAAAATACGCCTCCATGCCGTAAATTGGCTTAAAATCTTTGCCTTCAGACTCCATCTTTTTTGCATGCAAAACTTGATACGCAAGGCCATTCATGTTTCCATGATCTGTCAGAGCTAGGGCGTCACAACCATTCTCGTGTGCAAAGTCCATATGTTCTGCAGGATATCCTAGAGCGTCAAAGATCGACCCTGCTACGGAATGTGCGTGTAGTCCAACAAACTTAATCTTAGGTTTAGACATTATCAATTTCTCCAATCTTGTTTAATCTTGAGGGGTATAAAATTTTATCGTACGGCTTTTCTATTTTCAAATCGGCAACTGATAGAAGATTGCAATATCCTTGCCAACTATCAATTCCGAAGTAACCTTCAATCTCGCACGACTCATTATTACTAATTATAGCAGAATTAAAGACTTTGTCAAGCGAAAAGAATCGTGCAGACCATCTTTCTTCTACGGGTAACAGCTTGCCGGACATTCCCTCTCCCGGTGTTCTTATCCCCGTGCCTTCGCTACGCAAATTTGCCCTCATTTGCTTAAACTGCTCTCCTGTGAAGGTGAAGCCCAAATATAACCCATCGGAAACAGTCTTGCCTCCATACGATAACATAAAGCCTTCCTTAGAAGATATCACCTTTCTATGCTCTCTTAGTTCGTTATTGTCGTAGACTCCATATGGAAACGAGACATAGTATTTATCTGGAATGACCCACTTGCTTAACTTTCCCGATACCGAGTATGCAGTGTTTGCTCCATAGAGTACGCTCCACGCTAGGCAATCGCGCTTATCTCTATCTTTTGGATGGATTGGAACATAGTATATTGGAATCAATTTTCTGCTTTCTGATGGATAAGTATCTTGCTTTCGATAATACCAGACCGGATCTTGCACACAGTCACCGACAACTTTTCGCACTAATGGCTGAGTGTCATAGTGACACACAATCCAAATAGTTTCACAACCAGCATATGCACACTCCATAACTGCATGCTGCAGCGCCGTATACCCCGGGGCGAGCGGCATAAGAGCGTCGTGCCACGGCATACCATAATCTAGAGATTGGCCAGCTATTGGCACGATCCCCGCTAAGTGAAATGAGTTAGTGTCTTGTTTACCTGTTTTCATTTTTCATAAAAATCATTGTTTTTGTGTTCTCGTATTCAGAAAAGGTTAATTTTCGATAAGTGCGATCTCGGGATTCGATCTTTAGCGGCCTGTAGCGTGGATTTTGTTGTGCATTGGTGCCATTTTTTGGCCCACTGATGCCGGTAGCCTTCATCATACTAATGATTTTAAATTTTGCGTATATCTCTGAATAATCGATATCGTGCAGCTGCTCTTCTGTAAGTCTCGATACTGCGACAAGATCTTTTCTGTTGTGTTCGCCGTCGATTCTGTTCGACGGATAGAAATATATATCTTTTATAAAGTTCTCATCAGAAGCTATGTGCTCGTGCTCATGGCACATGCCCGTTCGAACATCAAACCAGTCTAAAACCTCGTACTCTGGTGTGATAATTTTCTTTGGGGCAGGGAGGATCGACAATTCATCAGGAATAAAAACTATTGCCTTCTTTATCTTGTATTTAAGCTGTCTGGAACGATCGCAGACAACGCGAAGATTATTGCCATCAATCACAATGTTTGTGACTCCTGACGGATGCGGCACCAGCCCGTTTAGAGAAAGCTGGAATCTCATTTCCCTGTAGATGTTCATCTTTTCTGTTTCGAAAATATAGGGTGACAGAGATTCTTTATATAAAAGCGGCAACCTGTTTTCGTAGGCAAACTTTGTTGCTGCAAAATTTCCACCTATCACAATTCGTTTATAATAATGTTCAAAATCATCCATCCGGATCCGTAGTAATCATGCACACCACATAATTTTCTAAAATTAAATGCACCTTTTCATCTTCGTAGGATAATTCTTTAATCATCGAGCGCTCTACCAGAGCGGTGCCAAATTCGGAAAGGCCAGAATTTATACTACAATCTTCGGCCCAGTCAAGGATCGAAACTGCGACATGTTGAGATTGTTGTTTTTGGTAATCCTCTGGAAGCAGTATTCCCGAAGGCGCTCTCGAATCTTCTTCTGAATCTTCCAAAGGCTTAATAAGAATATGTCGGTTAACGGGGCAAAAAATACTTGTAGACACTTTAACTCCTGTGTTTAGCTACATTTTGAAAACCCGCACTGCTTGCAAGATGCACAGCCATCAACATAAATCAATGACTCGGCATTACAAGAAGGGCAGGTCTTATCTGACACAACTGTACCATCTTTAATATAAGTTTTTAATACGCGCGCAACACATTTAGCAAAACTAAACATATCGCTATCTCTATCTTTTTGCATTTGCTCCACCACATACTTAATGTTTGCGCCATGGCGAAGAGAAAGAGAAATCAATCGTGTGAAGGCAGAATTATTTGGATTATCAAACACTTTCACCACATCGCGGACCCTAACAGAATCGCCATTCGTGCCGACCTTAAGATCATAAACTGAGTTCATTGTTTTTCTGGGGTGCTTAACTAACATGCCTTCGGTGTGTTTTTGAGGTATTTCAATAAGATTTGATAACCCGCCCATAACCTCATAAGGCTTGCCGTCGAGGAGTCCCACCAAGATAATCCACTTTTCTCCCTTAATAGTCGTGTGGTAGATTCTGCAGGGCAGCTCTGATGGTCTGGAGGCGGCCCTGTTTTCTGGGAATTCATCCTTGCTTGCTTCGCTTTCCGTGACTAGTACTCCGCTCCTTGAACCATCTACATAAACTGTAATTCCTTTGAGGCCGGCTTTCCATCCGCGCATATATAATTCCGACACGACCGCAGAATCAGTCTCGCGGGGCAAATTAATTGTAGAACTTATTGAGTGATCGATGTACTTTTGAATGGCGGCCTGCACATCTATTCGGCCGGTCCACTCAATCTGATCGCTTTCAACAAAAAATGACGGCAACTCTTCATTATTCCCACCTGTTGCTGTGCACCAATCTTCAATATTGTGGTGCATAACAGCATACTCAGCCCAACGATCTCCCAAGCTGTCAACAAAATCAGCATCGACATTATCTTCATTATGTGAAAGCTTTCGTCGGCGGACATATTTATTCCGAAACACTGGCTCTAAGCCAGAACTAGTCTGAGATAGGATAGAGACCGAACCTGTAGGAGCGTTAGTTAAAATAGAAATGTTTCTTCGACCAACTTGCGCTATGAGAGCGCGGATATTCTCTGGGAGTCTTTTGATGAAGAGGTTTTCCTTTTCAGCGGCCCAGTCGAAGGCTTCGAAATACCCTCTTTCTTCTGCCAGCCTCGCTGATTCCAAATAGGCTGAATCTCTTAAGGTTTGGTAAATCTGCTCAATTACCTTTATGGCCTCCGGAGAATCATATGAAAGGCCCAAACAAGCAATCGCATCAGCTAGGCCATGGGTACCTAATCCGGTTCGCCGGCCAAGTCTAGCTTGAGTTTCAAGATTTCTCCACAACAGCTTTTCATCTTCTGTGTCGCATACATCAATAATTTTATTAAGCTTTTCTATCTCAAGCTCCACCAAATCGTCAGACAGCCTCATCGCAACAGAAGCCACTTCGGAAAACTTTGCAAAGTCGAATTTGCTTTTCTTTTTGAATCTGTTTTTGACAAAGTTTTTTAAATTAATAGATATGAGCCTGCAAGAATCGTATGAAGAGAGTGGTATCTCTCCACACGGATTAGTCGTCACAGTCTTAAACCCAGCGTGAGCATATTCTTCCGCCGGTAGATTGTTAACGATGTTATCCCACATCAACAGTCCCGGCTCAGCCGTCTTTGTGGCCGAATTTATAATAGTATTCCACAGAGCCTTCGCGTCAACCTCTTTAACATGAGTCGGGTTGTCCGAATCTACAGGATATTGCAAAGTAAATGACTTTTCGCCCTCAACCGCCCTCATAAAGTTGTCGCTTATTTTGATTGAAACATTGGCTCCTGTCACTTTTGTCAAGTCTTGTTTCATAGTTATAAACTGTTCAATGTCTGGATGTCTAATATCCATAGAGATCATAAGTGCTCCGCGGCGGCCGTTTTGGCCAATCATGCGACAGACATATGAATACAAATCTGCGAATGACCACGCTCCCGTGGTTGTCCCGGCGGAATTGTTTACTGGTGCTCCCTCCGGGCGGAGGCTACTAAGATCAATCCCGACCCCACAACGGCGCTTAAACAAATTAGCCAGATGTTTTCCGCTGTCCATGATTGAAGAAATGTTGTCAGCGGGGGGTTCAACCACCACACAATTCGATAAGGATACATTGACATAATTGTTCCCAATACCCATCATAGGCGAACCCTGAGGTACGATATAGTTAAAATCTTTTAGGTAAGAGTAAATCTTCTCTTCTGTTACTGCTCGTTCGCTATTGAACTTTTTTTCTATTCTATAAAATTCAGATGCGAGTCGACGATGCATGTCGTCTGGGGTTTTCTCGCAAAGATTGCCGTCTTTGTCTTTGAGGGCGTATTTTGTGATCCACACATTGGTTGCCAGTTCATCGCCACTAAAATATTCTAAAGTTGCCTCCCTGACCTCTTTCTCATCATACATGCTCTATTAATCTCCTTTCTTAAAATTTTTATATTTTTCTCTTAGCGCTTCGGCTTGCTGTTTGGCCGAATTTGCCATAATTTCTTGCGGAGTTTCTCCCGTGGCTTGTAAAACCTTAATTTTAACTCTCGCAGTGTCCATAAATACTGGGTATACAAGTCCGTCAGCTCCAAATCTATTTTTCGCTACAAATACTCTACCAGTGTTATTGTTCTTGTCCTCTATTGTTCGCGAAAGCGAAAAAATGAAATCAGCAACAAAGCATTTGCTGAATGCTTCCGATATCGACTCCATCGTAATGACCTCGGCATTTAATCCAGAGCGGTTTGTTTGGCTGGCCGTCCACACGGGGCATTTGTTTTCTTGCGCGAGGGCGCGCAAGCCTTCGTAAATTGACTGAAGATCGTGTCGGCGCTCTCTGTGGCTTGAAGTGGGCTTAAGCAGATCGCCATAGTCGACTATGATCATATCTGGCTTGATGTTGCGCTGTGATAGTTTTTGAAGATGGTTATGCAAAGTTTTAACTGAAGCGGATTTCGTGGGATACTCTTTAATAATTAGAGTGCCCGAAATGTCTTGGACCTTTTCGTATACCAATTCTTTAAAAGAAAATAAGTCTGACAAGCAAACGCCGGTGAGACAACTATCGTATCTGCTTCCGACGCTTTCTTCGGAAAGCTCTAATGTATAGTGAACCACCGTTTTTCCTGCTGCGACGGCTTGCGCTCCAAGGTGTACAAGTACCATGGATTTGCCGGCGCCGGTTGGCGCAATAACTACACCAAGTTCGCCAGAACCCAGACCATCTTTACATATTGAGTCTAATTCGGTCCAGCCCGTTGAGACCGGATTTCGGGCCTTAATCTCAAATCTCGCTTCGAAATCCTTTAGATAGTCGTGGCCGTAATTATTGTCAATGCCCAACTTGAGCGAATCATTAATAACTGTAGCTATCTCATCAAACGAGGCTTCTTCTAACAAGGGCACACACTTAATCATAGCATTTTTTAAATTCTGCTTTCGGCAAAAATCAAGCGCTGTTTGTTTTATGTAATCGGCGCCGTCAGTCGAATCATCACTGTAGATTCTAGCAAAATAGTCGCGCACCTGCTTGCGTACGGCCTCGTTCTCTCCATCAAGCTCGGTACGCAGTATGGTTGTCATAGTCTTTGAAGATGGGTGTACTTGATATTTATCTTTGTATTTTAATATCCTCTCAACAAATACTTGCAAGTACTTAAGTTCAAAATAGTTAATATCCAGCACTTCGCAAATCTGATCTGCAAAGGGACGGTCTTGTAATATAAGCTGTGTTAGCCCTTCTTGGAAGGATTTGCCGAACTTGGAAAAATCTGCCATTTGTGCTTGCGCCATTGATGCCTCATAAGATAGGTGTACAAGTTATCATATATAATAACCTGTTTAGAGTTAAATGTCAATCCAAATAATCAGAAAGACATCAATTTGTCGTAAGAATCGACTTTCAAGTTAGATAACTTTTCAAGATACCCGTTTCGGCGCAACACTTTGAATGTTATATTTTCGGATGAATATTCGCCGTTTTCTTCTAATCCGCATTTGCGAAATTTCTGTATCTTTTCCTTTAGTCTTCCTACATTGTCCATTGCTTTTTTGTATTCTTGTTCTTGAAACTGTTCTTCGATCTTATCAATCTGGGTCATGATATGGTTGGCCTTAAGTGTAACACTTGCCGAATCGACTGTAAAGTCTTTTCTAAAGGGTTCTACTATCCATTGATCGTGTAGAACCGAATATACCCCGGTTGAGTGATGCGGCTCATTAGAGTCTTGGACATATATCTCTACTTCATAGCCGTTTATCTCAATATTGTGTCTCCTATTCCACGCGGCGCGCTTGGAATTCATCATGGCCTGTGTTATTTCTTCATCACCAGGCAAAAGATTAAAATCAACCAATATGTGCAGATCTACATCAGAATATTGCGACCAATTAAAGTTTGCCAACGATCCGGTAAATGTTATATCATCGATTTCGACTGTTGGCAGATCTAGCCCAACCCAAAATTGCTTCGCGATCATAATTAACCTTTCTCGAACTTGCGGCAATAACACTTTGGATGGTGCCCAAACATTCGGTTCGAGATGATCGTTTATTTTAAAGCTTGACAAATCGATCGACTCATTTAAAATCTCTTTATTCGCATGTTCGGACCACACATCAAGTTGTTCTCTCAGGCTCAGATCCGATTGACGCCGTGCTCCTCCGGGGAGGCGGCCTTGTCCAGTATCGGTGTTGTAGTACGGATTATATCTCGGATCGAGCCCTTGGAGCGGGTCATTAAATTGTTGTGGTACCGTGTGAATGTCCATACGCTGGGCTCGCCAATCACCGTCCGGTGGAGGCGGTGTCCAGCCTGCGGGCATTGGCATCGTCGAGGCATCTATGTTGATATTTGGGCCGGTGAGTTCGGGCCATGGCTGACTCTGGCCCGTGTATGCAAAGGGCCCCAGGTCTTGCATATATCTCCCATAATCAAGATAGTTCTCTTGAGACTGCAGTGGGGTAAACCCCTGCTCTGTTCCGTACACACCTCCCTGTCCTGTTCGCCATGCGTCTTGTCGCTGCTGGGCCAACTGGTACGCGGCGGCGGCCGGGCCGGTTTCTTCCATGGGTCGGGCAAGGATCGACTGATCTGCTAAAAACTGGGCGGCTTCGGGACTGAATTCGTGGAAGCCCATTGCGCTGTGGTATTCATCTGGTGTGAGATTGGTCCGTGGGGCGCCCGTGGTCGAGCCGCCATATGGAGTAACTCGGCCCGGGCTATAAACTGTGGGCGAAGATGTGGAATCGGGGCTAGGCTGAGCATTAGTGCTGCTGGGAGCTTGCCCTAAAAGGCCCTGACTCATATTATTGGCGGCATCGGCGTTATATGCGGCTCGATCTGGCCGGAAAGAGGGATATGCATTTCTAATGTCGGCGGTGGCCTGTTTCGCGGGCTCAAGACCAGTTGCAACTGTCTGGGTCGCACCTGCTAAGTTCGTGGCCGCCGTTGATGCATCCGAGTAAGCTTGGTTATAATCGTGTCTTCTTTGTACGCGGTCGGCGCGCCTTTGATCGGTACGATAAGATGACCATGGGTTAACTGTTCGATTAACTCCTGCCCAAAACCCGGATCCATGCTCGGACGGCAAAGGTGTGTTTTCTATTCCCGGGACCCTTACCATGTCGTGCTGGCTAGCCAATTGTTCATCGCTCAAACGAGGATCAAATTGTGGATTTGCCTGCATCCAGCTTTCTTCTTTTTCGGTGAATTCGCCTCGTCCTTGCCTGTTCCAGCGCATAGATCCTTGCAGATCTGTCCTCGCGTCTTCAAGTGTATCTTCTAAAGTACCGCGTGTTCGGCTGGGAAGAGTAGAATCTGCTATCCCGAAATCTTTCTGGAGGTCGTCACGACGATCCCTAAAAGCCTCTCTTTCGGTTTTGTCTTGCCGATCCCATGGGGTATCTTCATCTTCGTACCGATCTTTCCACTCTATGGCTTGAGAACCAGACTCATCGCGGTCTTCTTCATCGACATTGGGGGCCGCCCAGGTTGCGGCTTGCTCTAAAAGAAGTTGAGTAGCGCGCACAATTGCTTCGAATATACCTCTTTGAAATAGTCCTAAATCTACAATTACAAAATCGTTGGTGCTGGGGCGCATCATAACATTTTTTATATGCACATCTTTCGGTCTCCAATTCTGATCTTGCATAAAAAATCTCATAGCAGCCATTAGGTTTTGCGCCTCTGGGAATAAGTCTTCTACTTTTTTGAGAGTCGGCCCTGCCCACGATCCACGATCAGTTTCTTCGTCACCCGGCTCTGGCTGGTGAACTGGAACAACTTGTTTATCAAAGTAATATAAAATATCATCTACTAGTGCTTTTTCAAAAGAACTTTTTACTGCTGGACTTTGAAAATCTAGTTGTTTAGATATCTCATCGGTCACAGTATAAATAACACTTTGAACATCTCCTCCGTGTGATATTTTGGTTACGGCATTTATAACAGACCCTATAATTTGTTCACGATTAACCAAAAACTCACGCATTTGATTTAATATTCGATTATTGTTAATAACATACTTTGCTATTTCTGCTACCGCCTCTGGGTTTTTTAAAATCTTCTGTTTTTTAATGGATGCAGTAGGCGCATCTTGCGCCGCAAATAATTCTTGCGCCACTTTCTTTGGCAAAGGTTTGAGCAATTCCATAAATATGATGTTGTAGTTATCTGGGCCGGCCACGATTTCTTTAACATCTGGTAGGTATTTTGCATACTGTGTCGGCATGGAGGGTTTGTTTTTCATCGCGAACTCATAATTTTCTGTTTCACGATTACTGTCTTTTACGACTTTGGCCGCCAGTCTTTCGCCACTCGCACCTCTTTGAACTTCGTATACGACGCCAAAGGCGCCGCGGCCAAGCTCTCGCAAAACAGAAAAGCCCCCCTCTTCCAGAAACGCTTTCCATGATTGTTCCACTTTTTTTCTATCAAGGTGATCGGGCGTCGACATCGTGTCGGGCCAAGTGTTTTCAGCCAAAAACGACTTCCATGAGTTAAATATTTTTCTATTGCTGTCATTCATTGCTTGAGGGCTCTCTTAATCGCGTTTAGGTACTTCGGAGGCAAATCGTAACTATCCAAGTCCGCCGCATCTACTAATAAATAGTCTGTATGTTCATCGCTGAGTGATATATCTTTATTCTTTGGCATAGAAGCTTTAAAATATGTGTCCCTTCCTTGCGAATACAGCTTTTCTGGCCTTCTTATTATTAAGCCTGTCTCTTCCCACACTTCTCTCTGCAAGCCGTCTTGCATATCTTCGCCCTCGATCAGGTGGCCGCCCGGCAAATCCCACTCACCGGGGTGCTTCTCTAGATTTTCGGATCTCTTAACAATTAAAACTTTATTTTCATCGTATATGACCGCTTTGGCTATCTTGTCGCTATCCACTCTCTTTTCACCCTCGCTAATATATTTTCGCCAATTTTCAAGCAAAAATTTCATCTTCCATCTTCCTCTTTAATTATTGCAGATTTGCGTCTTAATGTCAAAATCTCAAAAATTTGCCCGCGAAAAAATCTGAGCAATTGCGAATATTGGATCCGCGCTATCTCACAGATATTTTAGTCACCACCGTGCACTGCATACAGCGATTCTTCGTCTACGGGCTCCGCCTTGCGACGATAACTGTCTTTGACCTTTTTGCTAATCGGAATTGCTTGGCCGTCTCCATCAATCCTTACATAAGTTATCTCAGTCTGACATACGAGCTTTTGAGTTCCGTTGTAGACGCTGTGTCTGCGCGCCTCAAGCTTAAGCTTGCATGAGGTGTCGCCAATGTCCAGAACCTCTCCATATATTTTGATAAGGTGGCCCGGGCGTACTGGCTTGGCAAAGACAGTCTCTGCCATTTTAACCGTAACCATTCGCGGCGTATCACAAACTTGGCACGCATATGCGGCGCCAGCTTCGTCTAACCACGATAACATAACTCCTCCAAAAAGATTACCATGCACGCCAATGTTCTGTCCCTTGCAGATGTGTGTTGAAACAAGCTTCATATTATTCTGGCTCCGCAGTGTCTGTTCGCCTCAGGCTTCCAGCCTCGGGCAGGTCTTCCATCTCTTCTATCTCTTCATCCTCGGGGAATCCAATTTCATCATACTCATATCGTTCAAATTCCGGGACAGATGTCGGTTCTATAGTCTTACTTTTTGGCCCACATGCAAGGGCAAGAAGAACAATAATAAATAACCACAGTCTATAGTTCATTTTAAAAAACTCCTCCATTTCTTATACATTCTGTTCACATTTCTATTTTCTTTCAACTCTTGTTCCGATGAAGTTTCTTGTTGAGACTCTTGCGCTTCGGACTCTGTTTCATCCCACAACTGTTCGATAGGTTCTGGACCTTTCATTCCAGACGGCATTCGCAGTCTCTGCATTGTCTGCAGGGTACCCAAAAAGATTTCGCGAAGTTTATCTTCATCATCAACAGTACCGGGTTGCCAGACTGCCGCTTGAAATAGGTCTATCACTTCATCAGGGTCTTCATAGCTAACTACCAACGCAAATTCATAATTTACACCATTATCAAGAGGCATAGCTCCGGTTCCCTGATCATATATGTCTACATTATACTCTGTTTGAACCTCTTTTCTTGCATCTGATAGCATCTTCTTCCGAATCGCAAGTCTAAAATCACGAGAGTCTAACACTTGTTGTAAAACCTGTGGATTCCATTGAAGTTCTCTGGTGTCGAAGAAAAATTCTACTTGGCCTACTATAATGGTAGCCTCGTCCGGATCCCACTTGTCATCAAGCTCAAGCGTCCATTCATATGGATCGATATCTCCGTTTGAGATCTCCATGGCCATGTTTAAAAACTTGCTGCCAACCATAGCACCTTCCATCTTATAATGTCTGGTAAGATAATGTTTAACTCCATCGTACATGTCATCAATAGCATTGACAGCCACACCAAAATCCTCGACCTCTTCTGGATCTGCAACGAACGACATGCCGTTCCACTCTGGTATATACTCGGGGCTGATACGGAAGCCCAAAGATACTGTCTGGCTGTTGCGTCGAAGCCAAGCGGAGCCCTCATCGGCCCATGCCCAACCTAGGTCATTAAGTTCTGATACTGCCCAGCGCGCAGAGGTTGAGGCAGGAAGCTTGTTCCACTCTTCTATACCCCATTGGATATTCATATATGCTTTGAGCATGATGATAACTTGACCTTCGTCGTCCTCTACATCGACTTGAATTTCAGCAGCTTGGTAACGACGGTTCCATTCTTCAGCTATCTCGTCGGCGCGCCTTTGTGCATCTTCAATTTGGCCGGCGTTGAGCATAGAAAGATCTATCTCATCCTCTGCAGTTGCGTCCTGACCGACCTGTCCATCA
>Ga0163180_10000275_pt1 | contig 29508 bp, 30 predicted proteins | sample AtlANTMetagenome_2_FD_109647 | JGI IMG/M metagenome (GOLD analysis project Ga0163180, IMG submission 109647) | Marine eukaryotic phytoplankton communities from the Atlantic Ocean - Atlantic ANT 4 Metagenome | ecosystem: Environmental > Aquatic > Marine > Oceanic | place: North Atlantic Ocean...
ATGTCGGCCATTTGAGCTCGCTTGAATCTTTTCCGAAAGCTGCCTGTCGTCAGCATCAGCCCAGATGGCAGCTTCGCACCTTAGCAACCACTCCTTGCGATCGGCGTGCTGACCCCCCCGAGAGTGGGCGTCGGTTCAGCACAAGGGATTGCTGCAAATGTGCGCTCCTATTGCGACCGCCTTGGTCGGCAGCGCCGAGGCATTGCATAACAAATGCAACGATAACGGGTCGGTATCCTCGCTAGAACGGGGATAGTTGTGAGGCTGCGATTAATAGAACTTATACAGTTTTCGCGCCTTCGCGTTGGGATTGTCAAATGGCTCGGAGAAAAAGGGCAAGAAGCCGTGTGCATTAAGCTACAATGGCGAAATGCCTCGCCAACTCGTGCGTGATGCGGTGCAGCTGCCGTGTTTCTCGGTCGATGCAGCACAGGGTCGTGTCCACTTCGGCGACAGACACGCTGCCGCGGCTGAACTGTATTTCGAATTGCGAGCGGGACCCACGAAAGCCCCTGAGGAGGACTTTCGCCTCGAGCTGGTCGCCGAGAAACGCCTCGCTGCGATATCTGATGTCGTGGCGCAGGGCGATCCATGCGATCTTTACGACCTCCTCCGCCGGCGCATGTGCGACCCAATAGGCGGTGATCGCCTGCTGCACCCAGGTCAGATAGACCGCATTGTTGACGTGATCGAGCTCGTCGATCGCATCAGGGCCGACCGTGATGGGATAGACGAAAGCCGAACCGCCCTCCTGCCCCCTCTGTGGGTTCATGGGCTCGCGCCTTCGTCCCATGCGCCGTCGCCAATCCAGCGCAGGGCCGTGAGCGAGGGCATGAACATGTATTCTCCGCCGCGCAGCCGGTTGAAGGTGGTCACGCCATCGATTTTTCGGCGCACCGGCGTTTCGGGAATGGTGAAAGTCCCGGACGTCTGGTGCAGACCGACGATCGGATCCCGTTCTTCGCCCAGGTCGACGAAGTTGCCACGGTTGATCCATTCCTGCTGGAGAAATTCGATCGTATCGAATGCCCTGGCGCTGATGAAAATGAAGAACAGCCCGCGATCCTCCTGCGCATCGGACTCCGACGTCACGTCGCGGCTCCATTTCGGACCGTAGGTAGATGAGCGCCTGATGATGCGGTGGATGTTCACATCGCTGAGGATCGTAAGCTGGCTGTCGCGCGGATTGAGGCGGCGCATATGCGCGGCGTGCGGGCAGACGAGGCCGCGATGATCGTCTTCGTAGGAGAAGTCGTTGTTGCGTCGGGAATCGGCGCCGAGTTCCGGATCGTCCCGGTCCGGCGCTAACGGCAATGGCGCACCGCTCTGCCACCGGCCGAACATCTTCGCGGCTATATAATCCTGCTCTCCTTCGTCGGCGGATTGCTCGCGCAGGAAGTCGTTAAACGCGCCGACGCGGCTCTGATATTTTCGCAGCACGATGTATGACCCGTTGCGCCCAAGCGGTGCGGGTTGCGGCATGGCGAGCGGGCTACCGGTCTCGCTGTTCTCGCCCAGGATGAATTCTCCAGGCGCGATCGCGCGCTCCTGACCGGGCAAGGGGTCGACCCCGCTCCCGTCGACCAACGGCTGCGAAATGCTGTCGCGAAAGCCGAAGGGGTTCTTTGCGTCCTCGTCGGCACCGAAACGGTGCGTACCGATCAGCGTGATGCCGGTGGATTTTTCCAGTTCGGCCTCGGCCTTTGCCAGCACGTCGTCGAGCGCATCGTCGTCGCGCGCATAAATGGTCAATGCGATATGGCAAGTGCCGGGGCGATAGGGATCCTCCCATGTTTCGGGCGCGTTTTCGCCGAAATCGCGCAGCTGCTCGGCACGAGCGGCCATGCCCTGCTGGAAGGCCAGCGGAAAACTCGCCAGCGAGGTCTGGGGCAGCCCGAGTGCCTCCAAGCCGTCATAGCTGATGGCGACGCCGGTCCACGAATCCAGTTCGTCCGTCCAACCCGATGCAGCAGGAATATGGTCGGCCAAACGGCGTAAAAGATCCCGCCCGCCGGCAGGCTCGTCGACATGGATCATCGAATGGATGCCGACATAGGGTTCGGGCCGGGATCGCAGGATCAGCGCCTGGATATCGTCGAGCTGGAGCTTGACCTTGTCCGGGCGGAAGCGGGCGGAAAGTTCTTGCAGAATGCCCATGTCAATAATCCACGCCTTCGGGTTGCGCGATGGCCGTGCTCAGCTCGTCGAGAGCCTTGCTCGTGGCGGGATCCATATCCGCATTCGCCCGGGATTTTTCGAGGAAGTCATCCAGCGCGTGCTCCATCCGCTGGTACCGGCGGGTATCCACAACCGTCACTTGCGGATTGGCCACAAACCATCCCGATGCATCGATCTGGTGATCGGCGATAAAGTCCTTCACCTTGGGGCTGTCGATCCCCGGCCAGCCTTCGACATTGGCGAACAGCAGGTCCATCAACCCCGGAATCTTGGTGGCGAAATCGTTGATATAGGTGTCCCAGTCGCCATCATAGGTTGTGGCGAACAGGATGCGCGTGTCGTCGTCGAAAAATACGAAGCGCATATCGTGCAAGGTCGACACCCGCTGCGCGCCGTCCATATTGCCGTTGGTGAGGTCGAAGATGCGGCGCAGGCGGTCCGCCCCGCCGGGCTTGACCTTGGCGATGGCGGTCAGTTCGGACACATTGCCCGACTGCATGCCTGCGCGACCCGCCTTATTGGCGGTACCCTTGTAATCGGGATTGTGGTCGCGGATCATCGCTTCCAGCGCGATTTTCGCGAGCTGCGGCAGGTCTTCTGCCAGCTCTCGCGCGCGGCGGCGGATTTCTTCGGGCTTGCTCTCATCGGCGAGACGCGGATCGGTGCTTCTGGTCATGGCGCGCTCCTTTTGCGCTTGGTGGTCAATCGGGAATGTCGGACAGGGCCTGCGGCTCTGTGCGCGGGCGATCGTTCTGGGCGTGACGATAGGTGCTGGACCGTTCGTAGGCCGCGCGGCGAATGCGCATGATGCCGCCCAGCGGGCGATGCGCCTCGACGCCGTTCCATGGATTGAACGACAGCACATCGTCGCCGAAAACCTGGCGTGGCGGGCTGTAGGGGTCCTGGCTGTCGAAGCGCAGCGTGGCGATGGCACGATGGGGAGACTTTTCCTCTTCCCACAACACGGCAGCATCTTCCACCGGCATCGTTTCGAGATCGGTGCAGAGCTGCGCGCGCAATTCATATTCGGTGCCGTTCGCGCGGAAAAAATCGCCGATTACGTCGCGCATGGTCGAATATTGGACGTCTTCGAGATCCCGACCGGTCAAATCGCGCACGGATTGGGATTTCGGGGCGAGCGACAGTTTGGCGACATGGTCGCCGAACCGGACAGCAGCCTGCGTATGATAGGTTTCGCCGAGAGGATGATTGTTGTCGCGCGCCAACCCCTCGAGCGTCGCGCTCGGCACCTTGCCCACCGCTTCCACCGCATCCTTCGCGCCGCGCGCCACGCCGGCAACGAGGCGTTGGAAGAAATCGGGCGCATGCGCGTTCTTTTCGAGCAGACCCAGCATCTGCTTGTATTTCGGGATCGTGCCGAAGGCGAGCACCGGGAAATTCACCATCAGGAAATCCTGGTTCTCGCCACCGATGTCGGGCGAAAGCCGGTCACCCGGAACGCCGATCACCTTGATCGCGAAACCGCGCGGGGCCGGAACCTCGTCCGAATGGATATCGCCCGGCGCGGACGAAAGCCGCGCGACGACCTCGTAGGTCTTCGGAGAAGCGAAGATGCCCTGCGCAAGCTCAGCCGACAGACCGTCGTGCACGGTCATGCTACCCTTAAGGATCGCGTGCGATTTCGCATGGGCATCGCGATGGGCGTGCCGATGCCGTTCGAACGCGTTGCGCGCCGTCGCATTCATCTGTTCGACGATCTCGCGCGTCAGCCGCTGTTCGTCGGGATCGACTTGCTCGACATCAGGGGTGAACCGTATGGGCTGCATGGGCAACAACTCCTGCCTGTTTTGCCTGCTGAAAAGGATCGACGGGAAACCGATCCTCTGGCCGGGCATTTGAAATATCAAGTGATATCTGAAAATTTGGTTCCGAAAATCAGGATTTTTGAGACGGATCGAGCACCATGAGCGGCGAAACCACCACCAAATCGCGTCGGCAAAGCCAGGCGGAAACACGCGCCAAGCTGATCGAATCGGCCGAGCGGCTGATGATCGCCCATTCCATCCCGGCACTTTCCGTGCGCCAGCTCTGCGCCGACGCCGGATTTACGCAAGGCGCCTTTTATTCGAACTTCGAGAGCAAGGAGTTGCTGCTGCTCGAAGTCATGGAAGGTCACTTGGCCGAACAGCGGGACCGACTGGAAGACCTCGCCGCCTCGATCCCGGAAGCCGATATCGACCAGGCCATGCAAACGCTTGCTGCGTGGCTAGCCGGCATCCCCGATCGCCAGGCCTGGGCGGCGCTGGCGCTGGAATTGCAGCTCTATGCCTTTCGCAACCCGGAATTCCGCGCGCAGTACAAGGCTGCGGAGGCGCGTGTAACGGCCCAGTTCCGGGTTCTGATCGAAGGCCTGGCCGCCCAGTTTGGGCAGCCACTCCGCTTGCCCGCCGATGTCATCACCGAAACCTTGCTCATACTCTGGCATACCGCGGTCTTGCGATCGGGCGACGGCACCCAGCCGGAAGAAAGTTACGTGAAGGTCTTCAGGCAGATCATGTTCGGCGAACCGTCAGCCGGATAGCGTTGCGTGACCGCCACCATACCGCGTCACCCTTGCCCGGTTTCGTCCTTGCGCAGGTAAAGGGTCTGTGTCGGGAAGGCGAACCCGATGCCTGCCTGTTCCAATCGCTCGTAGATGTCGAGCATGAGATCGTTGCGGATTCTCAGGCTTTCGTCGAAATCGGCGGTCATGATGTAGGCAAAGGTTTCGATCGCCAGCGAGTCCGTTGCAAAATAACGTAATGTCGCCCGGCGCGGCTCCGGGGCGATGTGCTCGTTCTGTGCGAGCGCCTCTGCTATCAGGCCAATCCCTTCACGCAGCTTGGCCGCATCCAAGGCGTATTCGAGGCCGATCGTCTCGTTGAAGAGGAAACGTTCGCGCTTGGTATAGTTTTCGATCTGGCGTGAGGAAAAATCGCCATTGGGGATCGTGACGACGGTTCGTTCCAGCGTCCTGATCCGGGTCGACCGCATCCCGATATCCTCGATCGTGCCGAGCACATCGCCGACCTTGCACACATCCCCGACCTGCACCGGCCGGTCGGCCAGCACGGATACGGTGCCGACCAGGTTCTCGACCGTCTTCTGTGCACCCAGCGCCAAGACCAGACCGCCGATGCCGAGCGCCGCCACACCAGCGGTGACATCGAAGCCGAGCGTGTCGAGGATGCCGAGCGCCCCCAGGACCAACAGTCCGGCCTTGATAACCCGGCGGGCAAAGACGGTGACAGACGCGCTCTGGTACCGCGCGCGCCGCGTCATGCGCAGCGACAGCCACCGGGCGAGCGCATCGACCAGGCGGAACAGGAACCACAGGAACACGATCCACGCTGCAATGCCGAGATAGCGCAGCACGACCTGACGCGCGACGATCGAGATCGGCGCAGCGTCCGACCACAGCCGGAAACCGACGATGGTGACAACCAGCGCCAGCGGCGGCAGGGCGGCATCGAGGACCCGGTACACCGCCCCATCGCGCGAGAGGACCTGCCGCAGACCGAGCAGGACCAGCGCGGCCAGCAACCGGGTCGCGATGAAGACGGCGATCAATAGTCCCAGCAGCTTGACCCAATCCAGCGCAGGGGCACCGGCGACGATAGCCTCTTCTTCCGGGATCGCCTGCGGTTCGATATCCGGGAGCGCCTGTAGCGTTTCCGCCGACAGCCGCCAGATGGCAGGCCCGTCCGTGCCGCTGCTCTGTGTCAGCAGGATGGGTATCTCGCCCCCGGCGAGTGTCCCGACCTGTTCGCGTGTCGGGCCGAGGCCATCGTCGAGCCGCCCGTTGGGCTCGTTGGCCAGTTCCTGATAGGTGGCGAGCGTCCCGCCCGCATCGAGCGCAGCGCGCAGGCGCGGCACGACCTCTGCACGATCCATACCGGCAGGCAGGTCGAGATAGGGATCGAGGGCACCAAGATCTTCGCTCGCCAGCACGCCCAGCAGATTGGTCACGGTCGATCGCGGCGTTTCCCGCCCGAAGGGATCCATCGCCACCTGCGCCTCGGCGGCGTCCCCGGACGACGGAAGAATCGACGTCGCGGCGAAAGCTGCGACGCCGCAAGTGAGCAGTACGGTTGCCAGCAAAGCGTGGAAAAAGGCGAGGATCTTACGCATTTTGGGGGAATGTTTGGCGCGCGAGTGGCGGTTTTTCAACAGCAGACGTGCTCACCATTGTAGTACAGGTAACTTCCTGCGCTGGAGAGCTGTCCTGTTTGCCCGAGCAGGCGGGTAGGACACGCGCGCGCCTCCAGCGTCAGATATCGAGGCACAGCAAGAAACCGAAGTCGTAGCATATGGCTCGTTCGCGTTCAGCGTGATCAGTATTGCGTAGCGGCTATCGGTTTGGGCGGTTTGCTTCAAGGCCACAGCGCGCGCAAAACCTCGTCCACCAACGCGTCTTGCGCCTGCGCGTCCACCTCTCCCGACCGCATTGTCGCGGCCAGCCGTCCTTCGGTGGCCAGATGCGCCAGTCCGTGCGCGGGGGCGATGGCGGCGATCAGGCGCGGATCCAGTCGCTCGAACTCGGGGGTCGGCACGCCGAGGCCGCGTGTTCCGGCAGCGGCGGCGGCGAGCGGGCGCATCGCCCGATAGACCGCAGCCCGCAGGTCATCGTCCTCCAATTCGATCAAGTCGGTGCGGCCCATCAGGCGGAAACGGCCCGTGTAGTCGCGCGCGAACCTAACATAGACGGCGGTCAGCGCGCGCAGCGCCGCGTTGCCTTCCAGCCCCTCTGCCGCGCCTGCCAGTTGCTTGCCCAGTGCCTCGTAACTGCGCCGCGCCACCTGCGTCAGCAAGCCCGCCATGCTGCCGAAATGATGCGTTGGCGCGCCGGGGGATACGCCCGCCTTGCGCGCTGCCTTGCGCAGCGTGAAGCCTTCCACGCCTTCTGCGGCGATGATCTCTTCCGCGGCGGAAATCAGCGCGCTGCGCAGGTCGCCATGATGATAGCTGTCGCGTTTCGTCTTGGTCATGAGGGCAATCTGGCACGCAATCTAAACAGTGTCTAGACAAAAAGCGCGCGAGGTATCTATACAGTGTTCATATCGGTTCGGGCGCAGGGGCTTTCGCCCCTCACCCCCGACAGGAAGGATACAGCAATCATGACTCAACGCGCTCTTATCGTCGGCCTCGGCATCGCCGGAATGGCCAGCGCCATGTCGCTTAAGAAGGCCGGGTGGGAACCCGTCATCGTCGAACGCGCGCCTGAGCGGCGGACAGGCGGCTATTTCATCGGCCTTCAGGATGCGGGCAAACATGCGGCGGAAAGGCTGGGCGTGCTGCCCGGCATCCATATCCGCACGCCCGAAGCCTCGCCGAATTGGCACATGACGAAAGACGGCAGACGTGTGCGCGTAGCCGGGTTCGCCGACCAGCCGACCCGGCCTGCCACGCTGCTGCGCGGTGATATCGAAGAAGGGTTGTGGAACGGCGTCGACGGGCAGGTCGAAATCCGGTTCGGCACAAGCCCCGTGGCCATTGTTGAGCGCGCGGACGGCGTCGATGTGACGCTGGATACGAAAGACGGCAGTTCAACGATCGAGCGCTTCGACCTGGTGATCGGTGCCGATGGCCTGCGCTTCACCGTGCGCAAGCTGGTGTTCGGCCCGCAAGAGAAGTTCATGCATTCGCTGGATGCGGTGATCTGCGCTTATCAGCTAGAAGAACAGATGGAGACATTCCGCCAGCGCGACGGAGTAATCCTCAATCAGGATAAACGCTCGCTCTGGGTCTTCCCGCTGCAGGATCATACGCCGACGGCGTTTTTTGCCTATCGCACCAAGGATGTAGATGCGCAGTTCGAACGGCCTGCGGTGGAAACGCTGCGCGATGTCTTTGCCGATGTGGAGCCCCACTCCATCGTGGAGAAAGCGCTGGAGGATCTGTCCAACGCGCCCGACTATCTGTTCGATTCGGTCCACACGGTGGAGATGGACCGCTGGCACAAGGGCCGCGTGGTGCTGGTGGGGGACAGCGCATGGTGCCTCACGCTGTTTTCCGGCATGGGCGCGACAGCCGGGTTGATGGGCGGGCAGCAACTGGGTGAAGCCCTTGCCGCTCAGAACGGCAATGTGCCCGCCGCGCTGAAAAGTTGGGAAGGGGCTTGCGCCCCCACATTGAAAAACAGCGCAAGACCGTGTGGCTCAAATCGCAGATGTTCGTGCCATCGAACGGGTTTTTCTTCGTCCTGCGCCGACTGGTCTTGCGCTTCGGCGGGCGTTATCTCGCGAAGCTTTCAGCAGTGCATCAGTCGCCGGTAGACAAGTAATCGGTCTTAAATCTGCACGGATGGATGTCCGCTTCAACTCAAATCATGTTCAAAACCGGACAGACCGCTAGCGGCCCAATTCCGGACCAAAGACCCGATCCGCCGCTGACGCCCGGTTTCAGGATCGTCCGAAGATCGTCGGAACAGCAGCAACATGGGTGTGAAGCAGTCCGTCCGCTACATGGAACTTTTCCATCCTAGCGGACGGACCAACTCTTCAAAATATGCCTGTCACTTGACCAAAGCCCGCCGGATAGCTTGCTCGACCGGGGAGTAATCATCGTCTGGCCGTTCGAGACAGATCGGTTCGCGCGGTAGCAGCGGTGGTTGCGCCATGAAGCGCGGTTCCTTTCCACGATGCTTCTGTGCTGAATGCACCAGGAATGGATGGCATAGATATACCGTGCCGGCTGGACCCGTTGCCAGTTCCTCCCGGCAATGGGCGGATCCCGCAAATCCGTCCGATGCGAGTTCGCGAAGGGTGAGGCCAGCTTCCCCGGCGGGCGCGAGTTGTTGCGCTATGTCGATATGCGATCCGACCCGAATGCGGGTGGGGGCATCGTCGGCACCAACATCCGAAAACAGGAACAGCAGGAGCAGGGCGCGGCCTTTGCTCTGCACATTGGCCCGCCAATCCATGAAGTCCGGTTCCTCGTAACCGAAGCTGACATCGATGTGCCAGCCATCGTCTCCCGGTTCTTCGGAAGAGGGGAACCGGACAGGAAATGTGCCGAGCCCATCCCGGGGCAGCCACCGACCTTTACCGACAAGCTGGTCGAACGCGCTATGCAAAACGGCTGTGTTCGCGGCCTTGCGAAATGGACTTTGATCGAACTGATCGAGCCGAACAATGGGCTGAGCCCAGGTCGCCGAGTCAGCAGGATCGTATCCTGTGGCCGCCCACAAGATGGCGCGAGCATCTGCGGCAGTCTCTGCCGAGAATGCCGCATCCACCCGAACGAAGCCGTCGCGAACGAAGCGCGCTATCTCATCTGCGCCAAGCGCAGGATCGAGTTTAGTTTCCATGATATCTCTCAATTAGGCGCGTAGAATCGAGCGGCATTGCCGCTTCACGAGCCGGAAAAACCGGCAAGATCAGCTAAGCGGAAAAGCTGAGGCGCGATTGAGATTAATGAACTTCATCGGCTTCCGTTACCTGGTGGGCGGTGGATGCACAATGAACGGACGCTTTTCATTAGGTGGTAAGGATCAGCGGCAGGTCCGCGATTGGATTGATCGGAATGTCCGCTTTCTGCGCTTCGCCGAATAGAAACGGACTGACTGCTTGCGGCCCAAAAGCTGAAGCAAGTTCGTCAACCTTTCCTCTTCGAGCCGTTTTGTCTAAGCGCTTGAACGAAGCGGAAATCTGGAGTGGATATGCCTGATAAAATACTCGAAACCACCCTCGAAGTCCTTAAAGAAGATGCCGAAGGCATCCTGGCTGACTGGATTGAGCAGGCCGACGAGGACGGCGCGAAGCGCATCGACCTGTTTTCCGAAAAAGAAGAGCGCGACCAGGCGGCCAGCCTGCTGCGATCCTTCCGCCTTGGCGTGCGCGACGCTTCGAAGGATGGTGAGTTCGACCTGCAGGACGAACACTGGGCCGACCTGCGCGGTATTTTGTCGGAGATCACGCACGAGCGTGTCGAGCGCGGCGTGTTGCCGGGAGAAATGGCGGCGCTCATCTTGGCGCTCAAGACCCCGCTGTTCGAGCGTCTCACCGAAAAGCTCGAAAGCGATCCGGAACGATTGATTGAAGAGGTTCTGCTTCTTTCGAAGGCGATTGATGCATTCGCGATCTACTCGAACGAGGTTTTTATCGCCGAACGCGAGCAGGTGATCGAGCGTCAGCGCGACGAGATGATGGAGCTGTCCACGCCGGTCGTGGAACTGTGGGACAAGGTGCTAACCCTGCCGCTGATCGGCACGTTGGACAGCCTGCGTGCACAAGAGGTGATGGAAAGCCTGTTGCAGGCTATTGTCGAGCGGCAGGCCGAAGTCGTCATCGTCGATATTACCGGCGTCAAGACCGTCGATACTCAGGTCGCCCAGCATCTGCTGCGCACCGCCGCCGCCGTACGCCTGATGGGCGCGCGCTGCATCATCAGCGGAATTAGCCCGAAGATCGCGCAGACGATGGTCGAACTGGGCGTGGATGTAGGCGAAGTCCGCACACGCTCGTCGCTACGTAGTGCCCTGATGGACGCGCTGACCTCGGTCGGTGTGGCGATCCGCCCGATCAACGACGATAAGCGGAACGCGAAGTGAATGCCGCCGCGATCTATGCCGTAGAAGGCGTTCTGCTGGTCTCGATCACCAGCGATATCACCGATACCGATATCATCGACCTGCAGGAGGCGCTGTCGAAGCGCATTGCTGATACCGAGTGTCGCGGGGTGGTGGTCGATATCTCGGCACTGGAAATCGTCGATACCTTCGTTGGCCGCGTGCTCGCCCAGCTGACCAGCGTCGCCCGTCTACTAGATGCTGAAACCTACGTGGTCGGCATGCGTCCGGCTGTAGCAATGACATTGGTCGAACTCGGCATGTATCTTCCCGAAAACCATACGGCGCTCACCCTGTCCCATGCGTTGGACAAGATGCGCCAGTCCGGCCTGATCGATGGTCTTCGACGAGGCTGATAGGATCGCGACGATCGAACTCGAACAGGATCGTGATGTGGTGCGGGCTAGGTCGCGGGTCGCAGACGCAATGAAGGAGTGCGGCAGTAGCGAGTTAATGCAGACGCGCTTCGTGACCGCAGTGAGCGAAGTGGTGCGCAACGCCTTGACCCATGCGGGCGGTGGGACGCTGGCGATCTACGCTATGCCCAATAAGCGTCAGGTTGGGATCGAATGTCGTGATTGCGGAAAAGGTATCGAAGATATCGATGCCGCAATGGCTGATGGGTTCACAACACGTCGAGGAAGCATGGGGCGCGGGCTCGGCGGAGCCAAACGCCTCTCTAAAACGTTCGCTATCGATAGTTCGCCGGGAAAGGGCACCACGGTGCGAATGATCGGAGCGTGCAGCCTGCGATGATCGGTTGGTTAAAAGTGAGGGAAACGAGCGCCGTCGCGGAAGCACGGCGGAGAGCTCGTCGCACTGCGAACGCGATGGGCTTGCACTCGACCAAGGTCGAGCACGCGGCGATCGTGGCGACCGAGATCGCGCAGAATATCCTTCGCCATGGAGGGGGCGGGCAGATCCTGGTCGAAATCTTCGGCGCGCCCGCGCTCGAACGTCTCCACATCGTGGGGCACGACGAGGGCCCGGGGATCGGCCGTGTAGACCGGATGATGCGCGACGGAGAGACGACGAAGGGTTCTGCCGGAACCGGGCTCGGAGCGATTAAACGTCTGTCAGATCGTTTAGATATCTTCAGCGAGCCGGGCCGCACCGTCGTTGCCGCAGAGTTCCGGCGGCAGACGATACGGCATGCCGATCCGGTCGATCACGCGGGTTTCAAGCTCGCTTTTCCGGGAGAGCGGCGTTGCGGTGATATCGTCGCGGTGCGATCGAGCCATGACGAATGCTTCTATTTCATTGCCGATGGGCTAGGGCACGGGGTCAAAGCCGCTGGGGCTGCGGCCGCAGCGAAGAAATCCTTTCTTGCCGCAAAAGGTGATGACCCTGCCGAAATTCTGCTGCAGGTTGGCAATGCTCTGCAGGATACGCGTGGGGCGGTAGGCGCGGTCGTTGCGCTGGATCGGTCACATGGCCGCCTGCGCTATGCAGGTATCGGCAACATCAGCACGCTAATTGTGCAGGGCAAAACGGTGCGTCGGCTCGTTGTTCGCGACGGTTTGCTCGGAGGACGCCTGACGACGCCGCATCAGGAGACAGTAGAGCTCGAAAAGAACGCGATACTCGTTATGCATTCCGATGGGCTCAACACGCTCCGCTCACTCGACACGCAAGCTACTCTCCTACAGCGCAGCGCCCCCGTGATTGCGGCGGACCTAATGGCCAACAATCTTCGCGGGCGGGACGATGCGAGCATTATCGTGTCTCGCGTATCGCAGGCGAGGACACTCTAGAATGGATTTGCTGAGCGTAAGGATTGCTGCCGAGCCGGACATCGCTCGCATCCGCCAAGTCACTGGTGTGATCGCCGACACCTGCGGGCTGGCAAGCTTCGCCAAGACGCGCGTCGTCACCGCCGTGCTCGAGATCGCCCGCAACGCCCTGCAATATGGCGGTGGAGGTCGGGCGCATTTCGCCATTCGACCGGAAACCGACCTCTGCTGGCTGGTGGTGCGGGTCATCGATCAAGGTGAGGGCCTGCCCAAAGGCGCGGATTTCGTGAAAGGACGCCGACCCTTCAAGGCTCAATCTGGCGGCACTCGCGCGCAAGGGATGGGGCTCGGTCTCACGGGCGTTCAGCGGCTAGCCGACAAGTTCGACCTGGACACCTCAAAAAACGGGACGCGAGCGGAACTGGCGTTTAAACTACCATCGGCCTCCGAGGAGGAATCCGAGCTTGGCGAGCGAGTGATGGCCAGTATCGCTGAACTCAGTTCCACCGATCCCTTGGCCGAATTGTCGCGGCAGAACCGCGAACTGGCCGAAGCCATGGCCGAACGCGAATTGCTAATCGATGAGGTCCATCATCGCACCGGCAACAACCTCGCTCTTATCGTGAGCTTCATCCAGCTCAGCAAGCGAGGTGCGCAATCAGAAGAGACACGCCAGGCGATGGCGCAACTCGAATCGCGCGTACTGTCGGTTGCCAAGGTCCATCAGGAACTTCAGCGCGCCAATCTGGCCGACCGGATTGCGCTCGTCCCCTTGCTCGAAACCGTGGCGAATCACGCGCAGGATGCGTTTTCCAACGATGAGCTCGACATCGCGATCTCCGTGTTCGGAGATGAGGTTAGCGTTTCCGGCAGTGCAGGAATCGATTTGGGGCTAATCGTCAACGAACTTATCACGAACGCCTACAAACACGCGTTCGAGAATAGGAAGAACGGGCGCATCGACGTGAGTTTCGAGCGGGAAAGCGACGAGGACAACATGAAGCGCTGGGTCTTGACCGTGAAGGATGATGGCGTCGGCCTATCCGAAGACGTCAAGCCCGAGCGATCGGATTCCCTAGGCTGGCGTATGATCCGAGCGATGACCGCGCGTTTATCCGGCACCATCGAGACGGGCAGCGACGAAGGCTTTCACACCCGTATCGAATTTCCGGGAGCGTTTGCTGAAGGCAAGACTTGAGCATCTGATCAGGCCGATACCGCCCCATATCGTCTCCGCTTCTCCTTCGGTTTTTTGCGATGATCGACATCGTTTTGTGCCTGGCAGGAACGTCTGTCCGGACCTTTTTTAGCTGCGAAGCTGACAGTCCGCTTCCGGCCCTATTGTGTTGAAAAACTCCGCAGGCACCTTCGGGGGGAAATATTAAAACTCATAAGAGCTCATGCCTGCATCATTACCTCAAGACACCTTCTCCCGTTGAATGATTATTACGGAAAATCGGCTGCGGATCGGGTCAGGCCGAGTTTTTCAACACAATAGGCCCACTTCCCGCCATTCTCGACCGCTTTCCACAGCATTTATCCGTGCGAGTGTAGCCGGACACAACCTGGTGCAATGCGACCAACCGCTCATTGCGAAAAATGCAATCGATGGAAATCAACAGATCGCATGCTGACGTCGACTTATTCGATTAAGAACTGCACGAATAATCGGGCTGCCGGATTCATTCTCAGGCACTTACATAAAATTATGCACTAATTGTTCTCGCGTCGCGCTCTCGCTCTCGCTCAAGGAGCGTCCATGGTCGATAGGTAGCCCTTTTCCGGAGACCAATAGCCCCAAAAACTCTTCGACCATTCATCCTTCATGGTAACGAGAAGAGCTTTACATCGCCGTCGCTCCCCTCCAGACCTCTGCATCTCGGGGTTACGGCGCATTCTCGTAACATTTTTCAAGGAATGGACTACCGGGTTCGAACGCACGAAGAACAAGGGTTTGAAATCGGAAAAATCTACCAGTTCAAGCAAACGGTAGTTCCCCGAGGAGCCCGCAGCACAGATCGTCGCGGGAAGCTCCTTGTCCCAGATTGCAAGCATGGAAAAGCCATTCCTGCTTTCACGGAAGCGAAACCACCTGTACTCGAGGTCGAGCGTTGCTCGTTTTGCGAACCGTGCATGCTCCATAGATCCAGCTAATAACGAGCCCCGTTTTTCGAGCACGATATCCGTTTCTGACCAACAGTCGTACTTGGACCGAAACCTTATCTTATGGTGCTGATGCTTGTTCAAGGCACCTCCGGACTGAGCGATCCCCGGCTTGACATCGACGTCGGAAAGGAAGTTCGCACAGCTTCTGCTGATCATTGCCCGGGCCATGATCTTTTCGCGCACTTTTCGCATTGCAGCCTCCTTCAACAGAGATATGGACACAACGGATCAGCTTTTCAGATATATTTCGTTGCATTAGCGGAAAGCCTGCTTGTGCCCTGTCTCGCAGCGACTGCTATGTTGCCTTCTATTGCCTATCTGATCTTCATTTCGCCGATCCATTTTTCGACCGCGTCGAGCGCCCGTTCGAATGCGAGATCGAGGGAGCGCGCCCGGCGCCGGTAAGCGCAACGTTTCAGCATGCTCTTCCAGTTCCGATTTCTGGCCGCATGCCTGAAGATGCCGTTAGCCAAATCTATTTGGCATGCGGCAGCCGCGCAGGAGGCAACAACCGGAGCGGCGCGGGAGGCACTGCCGCTTTTAGTTGTGTCGAACACTGCTTTAGACATCGTCCGAGCTCGTCTCCCCCTCACCCGCGAACAGCCTGATCGCTGCTGCCTCGAGCAGCCGCGATTAATGTGAGGAAATGTATGCTTTCACGAAACGCCCATTTCAACAGTGGGCAGTCCGGCAACGGTCTAACTTCAGAAATTCGGCGTTTTTTCACAGCCGGGATCTAACCAGGCGTAGCTGAATTCAACCTGTTCGTGATCGAACGGCCGCGTATTGCATGATTGTCAACGGAGTTTATTCTTTATTTCTCAACCGAATTAATCTGGGAATTCATCCTTGGGCATCTCGATCTCAACTACAATGCAATCCCTTGCCGCGTGGGCCTTTTTTATAGTCGCGTCGAATTGCAACCCTTCAATCTGTAGCAAGGTATATAGTGGCCGTCCGACACAGGACGAAAGGGTTGTCGCAGGTAGATTGGAAGGGTACGAAAGTATGACCCTTTTGCCATCGATCCAGCACCGGCTTTCGCGCAATTCGAGCGAGCACTCGAGCGTTCCTCTCAACCAATAGAACCGCCCCGCGGAAAACGGGAGAGAGCCATCGACCGATGTGAAGGGTTGATCACCATCGTCATTGAAGAGCAGCGGCAGGTCGTCCGGGCTGATGCCAGCGAGCTCGAGAACATGGGCGGTAAGACCTGTAATCTTTCTTTGATGAGATCCCGATTCGTCAACTGTCAGGGCAGCGACATTGCGATCATGTTCGCGAAGGTCGAAGTCAATCGCCTCGATCAGCTCTTCGATATCCGAAGCAATCCGCCTCGATCGGGTTGTCGAAAAATCGTGATCGAGCCGAAGAAACTCGGCATGCAGCATAAGGCCGTCATGAGGCCCTTCCGCGAAATCCATCCGCTCCAAGGAAGCTTCCGGCCTCTTTGCAAACCGGGGCAGGAGTTTGCTGTAGGTATCGACCCAGATCTGATCGTACATCGCCGCGTCCGCGAGCATCAGTCCGATGGATCGGGCAAGCGATGCCTCAATCGCGCGCTCGTCCGGATGGGACTGGGGATCTATCGGAATGAGCAGCCGAGGTCCCGATCCAGATGCCTGCTGGAAGTCGAGCACACTTACGGCTATATTTGTGAACCGGTGACCGCCTGCCAGTTCTATTGGGAAGGATTGTTCGAAACCCATCCGACGCAAGACTTTGCGGAAAGTATGCTCGTGCCATTGAGTGTTTGCCCAAAACGCGCGCAAGCTCATCCGATCGTTTGTTAATACGATCTTCTGAACACGGTCCGACTGCATCGATGTTAGTGAGTTGGACATAGTAGCACCTCTACCGGCAAGAACTTACAACCGGTTATAGGATGCTCGCGTCCAGCAGCCCAAGCTTCTTCAAATTCAGCATTCGTGATGTCCGCTTCGCGCCCTCATTTCGGTCATTAGCATGGTTCGCCTCGCGACTTGAAAGCTGCCGTTTGCTCAACACGCCACTGTGGCGACACTGCTCGGGCTCGCAAAATGGCCCTGCCCTTGCCAATGGACCTCCACAAGCGCTCGATGCGTATGGCTTTGTCATGCCGTTCCAAAGTCATTCTGTATTCGCTAAACGCGCATCGTATGACCCGAGCCGACTTCCAGCGCCTGATCGACGACAAGACTAAGCCGATAGGGTCATTGGGAAGGCTCGAGAACCTTGCAGTTCAGGCTGCTGCGATCCTTGGCGACATGACTCCGTCGAATGCTTCGGCATCGTTGACCATTTTCGCAGCTGATCATGGGATTGCCGCACAGCGTGTGTCCGCGTTCCCGCAGGAGGTTACCGGCCAAATGGTCGCCAACTTCCTTGCAGGCGGAGCCGCTGCGAATGTCATCGCGGCGCAATTCGACATACCGGTGACCGTCGTTGACTGCGGAATCGCGCATCCGCCGCGCCGACGTGATGGGCTTATCGATCTGTCGTTGGGAGGGGGAACGGCCGACAGTTCGACAGGGCCTGCGATGTCGCCCGAGACGGCAAGGAAGGCGATTGCGCAAGGGCGACATTTCGCATGCGGTATTGAAAGCAAGATCGTCTGTTTCGGCGAGATGGGCATCGCGAACACTTCCGCTGCAGCCCTGCTTGCGCACAAGCTGAGCGGCATTTCCGTGGCCGAACTCGTCGGGCGAGGGACGGGCCTCGACGATACCGCTCTCTCCCACAAGCAAGATGTTCTCGAACGCGCAGCTGCGCGGACTGGAGCGCTTGCGCCGATTGAAGCGCTGGCCGACCTCGGCGGCTTCGAGATCGGCACGATGGCGGGTGCAATGGTTGGCGCCGGGACATCGAATAAACTTGTGGTGGTCGATGGCTTTATAGCGACCGCTGCCGCCGCGCTTGCGCGGGCGATCGAGCCAGACTGTGAACGGGCCTTTGTCTATGCGCATCGCTCGGCAGAACACGGCCATCGGACGCTGCTCGACTGGCTAGAAGCCGAACCACTGCTCGACCTCGACATGCGGCTGGGCGAAGGGACCGGCGCGTTGTTGGCCGTGCCGATTATTCACGCCGCGCTCTCGCTTTTCGGCATGGCAAGCTTTTCTCAGGCAGGGGTGTCCGGCGCTCCCCCGATTTCATGAAGCGTCCATTCGCCGCCGCTTTGGCCGCGTGGGTGTTCCTAACGCGACTTCCTTTGCCCGCGGCGCAGCTCGACGAGAGCGATTTCGAGGCCGCGCCCGGCTTCTATCCGCTGGTCGGCGTGTTGATCGGCGTAATCGGCGCTGCCGCTTTCGCGCTCGGCTGGGCGATCGGCGGGGCCTTCATCGCAGCGATCTTCGGCACTGCGGCTACCTTGCTGGCAACCGGTGCATTTCACGAGGATGGCCTGGCGGACCTGTTTGATGGGCAAGGCGCGACAACGTCTGAGCGGATGATGGAGATCATGCGCGACAGCCGGCTCGGCACATTCGGAGCCGCAGCGCTGTTGATAGTTCTGCTGCTCAAGATCGCGGCACTGGCGCAACTCCCTTTCATGGTCGCACTCGCCGCCCTGCCCGTGGCGCACGGAGCCTCGCGCCTGTCGGCAGTGATCGTGATCGCGACAAGTCGTTACGCACGTGCCGAGGGGATCGCCAAGCCGGTTGCGAAGGGGATCGGAGCAGCGCCGCTGGTGGTGGCGACGCTCACCGGGATCGCTGCGGTCGCAATCGGTGCGACCATTCTTGGGCCCGGCGCAGCGCTATGCGGCTTGGCCGGCCTTGCCATCGGCCATATCTCGACGCGGCTGCTCTTCGAGCGCAAGCTTGGCGGCTATACTGGCGATTGCCTCGGCGCGGTGCAGCAGATCAGCGAAGTCGGCTTCTATCTTGGCACCCTCGCATGGCTCTGATCCTGCTCCGCCATGGCAAGCCGCAGATCGAAGCGGGCGTTTGCTACGGCCAGTCGGACGTTCCCGCCAAAGCCTTTGACCAGAAAGACCTTCATGCACTGGTGGCCGCGTTGCCCAGCCGCTTTGCACGGATCGACAGCAGCCCACTGATCCGATGCACTGCGGTGGCGGAGCAGTTGTCCGCGCATTTCGACCTTCCCGTCCACGCCGACCCGAGACTGATGGAGATCGATTTCGGGAACTGGGAAATGCAGGCGTGGGACGATATTCCTCGTCACGAGATCGATGAGTGGGCAGAAGATATCGAAGGCGCTCGCCCGCACGGAGGGGAGAGTGTCGCGCAAATGGCTGAGCGGGTTCGCACATATCTGCTCGATTCCGCGAGGATCGAGGGACATATCCTTGCCATCACGCATCTCGGCGTCGTCCGTTGCGTCGCCGCGGCCCTCGGCCGACCTAACCCATTTGAACTCGAACTCGGCTTCGGCCAGTTCCTCACCGTTGAACCAAGAGGGGGCGTATGAGCGAGACCGACAGCGATACACACAAGGAGAAGATGAAGGAGCTGCAGGCCGCGCAAGCGAAGCGGCGCCGGGAGCTCAAGGATCCAGAACGCGGCCTCGTGCTGGTCCACACCGGCGATGGGAAGGGCAAGTCGAGCTCGGCCTTCGGGGTCATCGCCCGCGCGCTGGGCTGGGGACAGAAGGTTGCCGTGGTGCAATTCATCAAGGGCAAGTGGAAGACGGGCGAGAAGAAGTTTTTCTCGCGCTTCCCGGATTTGGTGGACTGGCACGTCATGGGCGACGGTTTCACATGGGATACGCAGGACAGGGATCGCGATATCGAAGCCGCGGAAACGGCATTGGCCAAGGCCGGTGAGTTGATCGCGAGCGGCGACTACGCCTTGGTCGTGCTCGACGAAATCAATATCGCGTTGCGCTACGAATACCTGACGTCCGCGGCAGTGATCGAGGCGCTGGAACGCAGGGGTGATACCCGGATCATCCTTACCGGGCGGGACGCTAAGCCCGAACTGATCGATTATGCCGACACCGTCACCGAGATGGCCGAAATCAAGCACGCCTACCACGCCGGTATCCGCGCGCAGCAGGGCATCGACTTCTAGCAGGCAAGGATTGACAGCAACGGACGAGGCGAGCATTGGCGCGGACAGACGGTGCTGCAGGTGCGAAATCGCTTGGAGCTAAGAGGGAAGCCGGTGCGATACCGGCGCTGTGCCCGCAACTGTGAGCCAGGAGCCCCGAACCAACACGTCACTGGCCAAGCCCTGCACTGGGTGGCGCCGGGAAGACGGTTCGAAGGCGTTGATCGGCAAGCCAGGAGACCTGCCGTCGCGTCGTTCGTCCGGGGCCGGGTCCAGCCCAGTGGGACAGGAAAGTTCTTTTCCGAAGTAACGACAGCCAGGCCGGTTTCCGGTGTCGCGGCTCACTTCGAGCAGCGGCGGGCCATCTGTCGAGTTGACCATGCGGGCACCGGGGCCTCCGCATGGGCTGGCTTTGGATATTGCAATGAAAACCGCATTCTATTTGTCCGTCGCGGCATCGGCCGTGGCTCTGTGTTCGACCGGCGCGTTCGCGCAAGGCGTCGATCTTCCCGAAGACGAGGAAGTGATCTCCGAAACGATCGTGGTCACGGCCAACCGCACCGAACGTGCGATCAGCCAAGTCGGCGAGTCGGTAACGCTGGTCGAGGAAGAGGAGATCGTGAACCGCCAGCCGAGCGAAGTGCTCGACATCTTGCGCACGGTCCCCGGCGTCACCTTCAACCGCAATGGCGGGATCGGAACCAACACCGGTGTTTCTATCCGCGGTGCGGAGAGCGACCAGACCGTCGTGCTGATCGACGGCGTCAAGCTCAACGACCCCTCTTCGACCGGGGGCGGCTTCAACTTCGGTCCTGCCCTGACAGGCAACATCGCGCGGGTCGAAGTGGTGCGTGGTTCGCAGAGCGTTCTTTACGGCAGCCAAGCAATCGGCGGCGTGGTGAACCTGATCACCCGCGAACCGACCGAGGACCTTGGTGTGTTCGCACGCGCCGAATACGGTGAACGCGATACTGCGGAACTCGTCGGCAACGTGTCAGGCAAGTTTGGCCCAGTCGGCCTAAGCGTCGGCGGCAATTACTACCGCACGGACGGCATCTCTGCTTTCAGCGAGGCGCGCGGCGGCACCGAGCCGGACGGGTTTGAAAGCCTGGGCGCCAACGCCAAGCTCGATATTGCGTTGGGTGAGAATTTCTCGATCGATCTGCGAGGTTTCTATGCCGACAGCGAGGTCGAGATCGACGGCTTCACCGCTACCGGCCTAGGGGACACCAACGAGGTTTCCTATCGGGAAGATCTGGTCGGCTATGCGGGCATCAACGCGAACTTCCTGGACGGGCGTTTGCGCAATCGGCTGGGTATCGCCTACACCCGGATCGACCGCAGCAATTTCAGCTTCGACACGGATTCCGAGACCTTCGACGCCTTCGGCGAGAACGTGCGTTACGAGTATCAGGGCGTGTTCGACGCAGCCGAGATTGCAGAGCTGGTCTTCGGTGCCGAGCGCGAGGAATCGGAATATCTCAGCTCCAGCTTCGGCGCGCCCGCTATCGGCGACAAGGTGTGGATCAACTCTGCCTACGGACAGCTCAACCTAACCCCCTACCAGGGGCTCTCGCTGACTGGCGGCGTGCGCTACGACGATCATGAAACCTACGGCAACAACACGACCTTCGCTGCCAGCGGTGCCTATTCGCCCAACGGCGGCGATACCGTGCTGCGCGGTAGCTACGGTGAAGGTTTCAAGGCACCTGCGCTGTTTCAGCTGTTCAGCGACTTCGGGAACACCGCGCTCGAACCCGAAGAATCGGAAAGCTGGGACGTTGGCATCACGCACAGTTTCCTCGATGGGCGGGCGCAGGTGGGCGTCACCTATTTCGAACGCGATGCCGAGAACCTCATCGCCTTCGTCGGCTGCACTGGCAACCCCATCCCTGCCTGTCAGGATCCCGCCAATCCACGCCCTTTCGGGACATACGACAATATCGCGCTTGCAAGCGCCGAAGGGTGGGAGTTCGGGCTCGCAGTCCGTCCGGTCGATGGCTTCGATGTCGCGCTTAACTACACCACGATCGACGCACGCAATGACGTGAACGGAAATCGCCTACCGCGCCGCGCCGAAGATACGATCAGTCTGGTCGCGGACTACCGCATGGAGAACGGCATCGGCATCGGTGCCACCGTGTTCGTGGCGGGCGACAGCTTCGACAATGCCACGAACACCACTCGCCTCGATGGCTATGTGGTGACCGATATCCGGGCGAGCTTTGGCATTACCGAGCAGATCGAAATTTTCGGTCGGATCGAGAACCTGTTCGACGAGCAGTATGAAACGATCTTCCGCTACGGCCAACCTGGTCGTGCGGTGTTCGGCGGCGTGCGCTACCGGATGTAACCGATGGTTCGGACGATCCTCGCGGCGCTGGTGTGCCTTTTGCTCTGTGCCTGTTCGCAGGTGGCGGAGCGGGGAGCGGACGCACCGCGACGGATCGTCAGCCTCGACTACTGCGCCGACCAGTATGTTCTGAAATTTGCGGATCGCGAGGATATCCTCGCGCTGTCGCCCGATGCGAGGAAGCGCTTCTCCTACATGCGGGCGGAGGCGGCAGGGATTCCCACGGTCCGTCCGCGCGCTGCGGATGTTCTGGCGCTGCAGCCCGACATGGTTGTGCGAACCTATGGTGGCGGACACGATATCGCTGACTTCATGCAGGAGCCGGGCGTGCCGGTCGTGCAGATCGGCTTCCCCCAATCGATCACAGAAGTGCGGGGTGAAGTGCTGCGGGTGGGAACCGAACTCGGCAAGCCGGATGAGGCCGTAGCGCTCGTCGCCGAGATGGAACGGCGACTGAAGGTGCTCGCCGATCGGCCCGGCCCTCCTCGCGAAGTCCTCTACATGACACCCGCTGGTGTGACGGCTGGAGAAGGAACACTCGTGCATGAACTGTTTGTCGCGGCCGGCCTCAGGAATTTCCAGGACCGTCCCGGCTGGAATCCGCTTCCGCTCGAACGCCTCGCCTACGAGCGGCCCGACCTGATCGCGGCAGCCTTTTTCGAAAGCAAGACCAACCACGTCGATAACTGGAGCGCGGCGCGTCATCCGGTGGCGCGGGCGCAACTGCGCGAATTGCCGGTGGTAGCGCTCGAAGGTTCGTGGACCTCGTGCGGCGGTTGGTTCTTGCTAGACGCGGTCGAAGCGCTGGCGACAGCGGGGGAGAACACGCGATGAATCGGGTGGTGTCCATCCTGCTTGTAGGTCTGGCGGGTGCGTTGGTCCTTTCGGTGGCGCTTGGATCGGTGCCCTTGCCGCTCGACCGCGTGCTGGCTGCTCTCGCATTTCAATCAAGTCAGGGTGACGAGCTGGTGGTCTGGCAAATCCGCTTGCCTCGTGCGCTCGCTGCCGCATTCGTCGGCGCGGCCCTTGGAATGAGCGGGGCGGCTCTTCAGGGCCTGCTGCGCAATCCGCTGGCAGAGCCCGGGATCCTCGGTGTTTCGGCCACCGCTGCGCTCTTCGCGACTTTCGTGCTTTATTTCGGCCTCGCGACTGCAGGCCCGCTCGTCTTGCCATTGGCTGCGGTCGCGGGCGCCCTGATCGCGACGTTGCTAGTCGCGCTGGCCGCGATCCGCACACGCTCCGTGGTCACACTGATCCTGATTGGTGTCGGCCTTTCGAGTTTCTCGGCGGCGATCATGGCGCTGCTGATGAACCTCGCGCCCAACCCGTTCAGCCTTGCCGACATGGTCAACTGGATGCTCGGCACGGTGGACAATCGGAGCTTCGACGACCTGATCTTCGCGCTGCCCTTCATGGCGATCGGGGTGGTGGTGCTTCTTGCATCGCGCCGAGGCCTGTCCGCGCTCGCCTTGGGAGACGAGGCGGCCGAAGGAATGGGACTGGACCTCAGGCGGCAACGGCTGGCGGTCATCATCGGCGCCGGCCTGGCGACAGGTGCCGCTGTGGCGCTTGCTGGTGCGATCGGCTTTGTCGGGATCGTGGCGCCGCATCTGGTGCGGCCTTTCCTGCGCTACGATCCGGCACGGCTGCTGGTGCCATCGGCTATGCTCGGCGCTCTGATCCTTATGCTGGCGGACATCGGCGTGCGGGTTCTGCCGACCGATAGCGAGCTCAAGCTGGGCGTGGTCGCGTCACTGCTCGGTGCACCGGTATTCATCTGGATCGCTGCGCGACGGAGGCTGGCATGAGCATTCTGCAAGCGAGCGGTCTGAGCTACGCGGTGGACGGCAAGCCACTGGTCGTCGATGCTGGTTTTTCGCTGGAACCAGGGGAACTCACCGCGCTGATCGGCCCCAACGGGTCGGGCAAGACGACTCTGCTGCGCCTCGCGCTCGGCCTTCTCCAAGCAGAAGCCGGTTCGGCGTCAATCGATGGCGAGCCGGTCGCTCGGCTTTCGCCGGTCGAGCGGGCGCGCAAGATCGCCTACCTGCCGCAGGCCCGACCGCTGGTCTGGCCGCAACCGGTTCGCGACGTCGTTTCGCTCGGGCGGTTCGCCTATGGCGCAGCTTTGGGGCGGCTGTCAGCGGGCGATGAGGCGGCGGTTTCTCACGCGATCGGGGCCTGCCAGCTGGACGGTTTCGAAGAGCGGGCAGCCGATACCCTATCGGGCGGTGAATTGGCCCGTGTGCATCTCGCGCGTGCGCTCGCTGCCGAGACTCCGCTGGTCATTGCCGACGAGCCGGTCGCCGCGCTCGATCCGCGTTACCAGCACCAGACCATGCGGTTGTTTGCCTCGATGGCTCAGGGCGGGCACGGAGTGCTTACGGTCGTCCATGATCTCGATCTCGCGCTGCGTTACGCCAACCGCGTCCTTTGGATGCACGAAGGGCGGATTGTGGCGGATGGGACGCCAGAAGACACCTTTACCAGCGAGCGTCTGCGGCGCGTGTTCGGAATCCAGGCGGAGATTTCCCGCAATGGCGCAAGTTTCCGGCTCGACATCCTGGGCCCCGCATAACGCAGGATGACCGGTCGCGCGATCATGCTGCAGGGCACCGGCTCGGACGTTGGCAAATCGCTGCTGGTTGCGGGGCTTTGCCGGATCGCTCGGCGACGCGGGATCGACGCGGCACCCTTCAAGCCGCAGAATATGTCGAACAATGCTGCCGCCTGTCCGGGTGGAGGCGAAATCGGTCGAGCGCAGGCGCTCCAGGCTCGCGCTGCGGGGCTGCAGCCGTCGACCGACATGAACCCCTTGCTCCTCAAGCCCGAAGGCGACCGGCGCGCGCAGGTCGTCCTGAACGGTAAGGCGCTGCGCAGTGAAGAAGCAGCAGCGTATATGGCAAATCGGGGAAGTCTGCTTCCCATCGTGATCGAGGCATTCGATCGGCTGAGATCGGCGCACGATCTCGTTATCGTCGAGGGCGCCGGCAGCCCGACGGAGGTAAACCTGCGCAAGGGCGACATCGCCAATATGGGCTTTGCGCGCGCGACCGATGTTCCCGTAGTGCTCGTTGGTGACATCGATCGCGGCGGGATTATCGCATCGCTCGTCGGCACCCGAGCCGTAATCGACACCGAGGATGCCGAGATGATCGCAGGCTTCGCCATCAACCGCTTCCGAGGCGACCAGGCCCTGTTCGAAGATGGCGTGCGTTTCATCGAAGACCGCACCGGCTGGCGTAATTTCGGCATCGTGCCGTGGCTGGCCTGTGCTGCGCGGCTGCCCGCTGAAGACGCTGTGGTGCTGGGACAAGCGAAACCGAAAGACGGGGCCATTTTGATTGCCGTGCCAATGCTTTCGCGGATCAGCAATTTCGACGATCTCGATCCGCTTCGTGCCGAGCCGGATGTAGAGGTCCGCTTCATTCCTCCCGGCCAGCCCATTCCGCGCGAGGCCGATGCAGTCATCCTCGCAGGCACCAAATCGACCTTGGCCGACTTGGCAATGCTGCGGAACGAGGGGTGGGACTACGACATCATCGCCGCCTGGCGCACAGGCGCGCACATCGTCGGCCTGTGCGGTGGCTTCCAGATGCTGGGCAATCGGATCGAGGATGCTGACGCCGCGGATGGATTGGCAGGGACTGCGGATGGTCTGGGCCTGTTCGACATGACGACGGTGATGACCCGCAAGAAAGTGCTCCGCCCCATCAGCGGGACTACAATTGCCGATGATGACGCGGTGACAGGTTACGAGATTCATACCGGTCTTTCGCAGGGGCCTGCGCTGGAGAAGCCCTTCTCTCGCTTGGAAGACGGCGTTCTTGATGGCGCGGTCGCAGCGGGCGGACGTCTGATCGGCACCTATCTTCACGGTGTGTTTGCGAGCGACGCATTCCGTTCGCGCTGGCTTGAGAAATTGCGTAGCGGCCGGAGCAGCACGCTCAATTACGAAGATGGTGTCGACACAGCGCTGGACGAACTAGCCGAAGGGCTCGAGGAGGCCCTCGACGTTGACGCTTTGCTGGCGCTTGCGCGGTGATCGCGCTATGGATCATGTTGGCAGGTCTCGCAATTGAAGCCATGGTCGGCTGGCCCGACGCGGTGGACAGGCGGATCGGGCATCCTGTCCGCTGGTTCGGCTGGCTAGTCGAACGGACAGAACGTCTGGGCAATCGCCAATCATGGAGCAGGTCGGCGCGGATCGCGACGGGCGGTCTTGTTACTCTGTTTCTGGTGGTCCTTGCGGGCTTGATCGGTCTGGCCATCCAGCTGTTTCTGCCAGCCGGATGGCTAGGGCTTGCCCTGATGGCCCTCGTCGTCTCCAGCATGATCGCTGCGCGCTCGCTGCACGATCACGTCGCGGATGTCGCCAGGGCGTTCGACGTTTCAGGGATCGCGGCTGCGCGGGATTCGCTCAGTCAGATCGTCGGACGAGCAACCGCTGAGTTGGACGAGCCCGCCATCGCACGTGCTTCGATCGAGAGCCTGGCCGAGAACACGTCGGATGGCGTTACAGCACCTTTGTTCTGGGGCGCGCTGTTCGGCCTGCCGGGGCTGTTTGCCTACAAGGCGATCAACACGCTCGATTCGATGATCGGCCATCGCAATGCGCGCTACGAAGCTTTCGGTAAACTTGCCGCCCGGCTCGACGATCTCGCCAACCTGATCCCTGCACGCCTGACGGGTATTCTTTTCGTGCTATGTGCCGGTTCGGGCCGGGCTATACTAGTCATGTTTCGGGACGCCGGCAGGCACCGCTCTCCCAATGCAGGGTGGCCGGAGTCCGCGATGGCGGGCGCGCTCGGCATCAAACTGTCGGGGCCGCGGACTTATGGCGAAACGACGAGCAACGACCCTTGGCTCAATTCGGGAGCAAGAGACCCATCCGGAGCCGATATCCGCCGCGCCTTGGCTCTTTATCGGTGGGTAGTCATCGCCATGGCGATCATCCTGGCGCTCCTGGGCTGGATCAACGTGTCATGACCGATCTCGGCCTCGTGTCAGGCCATGGCGGACGGATCGACGCGATGGCACGCGCGTTTCCCAGCGCGCCACTACCATGGATCGACCTGTCGACCGGCATCAATCCGTATCCTTATCCGTTGCCCCCGATCGCACCCGATGCATGGGAGCGCTTACCGGGCGAGGTGGCCCGCGCATTCTGCGAAAGCACCATGGCGGAGTCGTTCCGATGCGATCCGTCTTTTTGCCGCGCGGTCGCCGGGACGGAAGTCGTCATCCGCCAGCTGCCGTCGATCCTGCGTGCTCAAAGAGTCGCCGTGCGCGCTCGCAGCTACGCCGATCATGCAGAAAGCTGGCGACTGGCGGGGGCGAAGGTGGTCACGCATTTCGATCCCTTGGCATTGGCCGGGGAAGCCGATGTCGCGGTGATCGTGAACCCTAACAACCCCGATGGGCATCGTTGGACTGTCGAAGCCATCGAGGCAGCGCGCGCTACACTCGCTCATCGTGGCGGCTGGCTGATCGTCGACGAGGCCTATGCCGACCTCAATCCCTCGCTAAGTGCGGCTCCGCTTGCGGGACGAAAGGGGCTGATCATCTTGCGATCCTTCGGCAAGTTTTTCGGGCTTGCGGGCGTGAGGTTGGGTGCCGTGCTTGCTACGCAAGAGATCTTGAGCAGCATCGAAGATCGCCTCGGCGGATGGGACGTGTCGGGCCCTGCGCTGGATATCGGTGCGGCAGCCTATGCTGATCATGACTGGCAGGCCGCTACGCGCGGACACCTTGCCGTGCGAATGCAGGAGATGCACGCCCTTATCGCGACCTCCGCGTTGGAAGACCGTGGCGGAACCGATCTTTTCCGGTTCGTCCGTGGATCTGACGCAAATGCGCTCTGGCGGCGACTTGCTGAGCAAGGCATCGCCGTGCGCCGGTTCGTCGGGGATGCGCATCACCTCCGCATCGGCTTGCCCGCCGACAAGCTCGCGTTTTCACGACTTGCGCGAGGGCTCAACCCTTGAGACGAAGGGGCAGCCCAGCGACCACGAGTTCGACCGTGTCGGAAATCTCGGCCAGCCGCTGGTTCAGCCGTCCCTGTTCGTCGCGAAAATCGCGGCCGAGGCGATTTTCCGGGACGATGCCCGAGCCGACCTCGTTGCTGACCAACACGACATTCGCTTTAGCCCTCGCAATACTCTCGACCAGCGCGTCCGCTTCCCTGCCGATGTCGAGTTCGGCCAGCATCACGTTCGAGAGCCACAAGGTGCAGCAATCGACCAGCACGGTGCCGTCGTTGACCGATGTAATCGCACGAGCGAGTTCGATCGGTGCCTCGATTGTGTGCCAGAAATTGGCACGTTCTTCACGGTGCTGACGGATTCGCTCGGTCATTTCATCGTCATACGCCTGCGCGGTGGCGATGAACTTGTGCGGTCCCCGCATGCGGCCGCATATCGAAAGAGCGTGGCGGCTCTTGCCCGATCGAGCACCGCCGAGGATCAAATGAACCAAGCTCATAGAGTGAAGCCCTCGACTCTCCGCCTCTCAGCAGCCTGGATTACGGCTCGCCTTTGGTCAGGCGACATTTCGGACCACTCTGCAATCTCATCGAGCGTTCGGCCACAGCCCGTGCAGACATTTCCATTTGCCGACAATCGACATATCTTCTGGCATGGCGATTGCGGGTCATCAATGGTCGTTGCAGGCATGAGAATGGCTCTAACTCGTGCTGGCGGGGCTGGCAAAGTGCACGGACCTTTGCGGTAAGCGAATGATGAAGCGACTTGTCAGCTACGAAAACCTTCTCTCCTGCATCACGCGAGATGAGAGCCATCATGTTGCCACGCTTGACTGGAAGGCGTTTCTGCACCTCTCTCCTATTCTCCGGCTGCGGCGTAGGGAAGCACGTGCGGCGCTGCGGAAATACCTGAGCGGGCTTCAGGGCGCCAAATGGGAAGTCGATACCGTTCGTTTTCCAATCGGAAGTCAGATCGACGAACAGGCACTGAACTCGATCACTGGCGATATCGCTGGCGCTCTAGACGCGATTGCAACGAAGGCCATGACACCGAAAGAGATCTGCAAGGCGCTCAAAATTACGAACCAGGAAAGATTGCGGTGGACCAAGGATGGTCGCCTCAAGACATCCGGGGTCGTGAGCTTCAGGAGGGCCAACACCGTAAGCATCTCGACTTACTCTGCACACGCAATTCACGAATTGATGAAAGACCATAGCGTAATTGAAGGTTGGCGACAGAAAGACCTCGATAGTCGAAAATCCTAGCCTCGAAGCTACAGCCATTGTGGTTCACAGGGGTGTAGTTTGGTCAAAAACCGTGACCGACAGGGATGACGCAGATTTGCACTACAACGCGGTCGGCCGCTTTCACATGTAAGCCAATCAAAAGCGGACCGACGGCTAGCGGCCCAATTGTGTTGAAAAACTCCGCAGGCACCTTCGGCGGGAAATATTAAAACTCATAAGAGCTCATGCCTGCATCATTACCTCAAGACGCCTTCTCCCGTTGAATCATTATTACGGAAAATCGGCTG
>Ga0163180_10000276_pt1 | contig 29403 bp, 40 predicted proteins | sample AtlANTMetagenome_2_FD_109647 | JGI IMG/M metagenome (GOLD analysis project Ga0163180, IMG submission 109647) | Marine eukaryotic phytoplankton communities from the Atlantic Ocean - Atlantic ANT 4 Metagenome | ecosystem: Environmental > Aquatic > Marine > Oceanic | place: North Atlantic Ocean...
GGAACGTTGGATCTGGAGTTACTCATATACATTTATCTAATATTTTATCTCACTTTATGATAAGATGATAGTTGCGTTACTCCTCCTTTTCATAAACATATGGATATTTATAACTACGCGTCAACCACAGAAATTAAAGGAAATAAGGGAAAAATACAAAATTCTCAGGGAACATATAAAAACAGTAGAAGATGAAAAATTTAATAATATAAAAAGCGAAATACCCTTAGTTGCGTTTAAAAGGATAGGGGGGCCAGTAGGATATAACACAAATAAGGGTCAGGAAATAGGAATATGTTTGAAAGGTGATGTAAACGAAATATTCCACGTTTTATTACACGAACTCGCGCATAGTACGGTCAAAGAATATTCACATAGCAAACAATATTGGAAAAATTTTAAAGAATTAAGAGAAATGGCAACTTCACTCGGTATATACGATGAAATACCAGACAGAACCGCTTTTTGTGGTAGACATATCCAGGATAAATAATGTTAACTTATATAAATGGCTACACCTATTTCTAGAGTCGCTATATTCTTAACAGCATGGATTCTCATATTAGCAACGACGTATTCACCAATGTTTTCAAATGATGGTGATGTTAATGCAGCTTTGCTTACGCTCGTCATACCAAACGTTTTATTTTTCATCATAGACCGTTTAGTTCTTAAATCGGATGCGGGTTATTTCTTGGTTTCAACAGGTATAGCTGCAGGATGGACGTTTATGATAAAAGAAATTGGAGGTGAAAAAATAAAAGATAAGTTCAAAAACTACGGAAAAGATAGAAAAACTTCGTTAGAAGTTATGGGAATTGTTCTATCTGGTTTTTTACTGGGTGGAATATTATCGTATAAGTTTGTAGACGATAGTATTTACGATCACTGGTATAAAAAAGCTGTTGTATATGAACAAAACTCAAAAACCTATTAAATATAACGACGAACAAAGTAAAAAACAACAGCTGCAACTAACCCCGTTGATCCAAGACCAACCATAGTTCGAGCACCACTATCGTTTAGGAATCGAGGAACCGTCGTCGCGAGTTTCTCTTGAACTGGCTTACTAATCGCCACCGCAGTACACGCAGCAACTAGCAGCGCCTGCATCTGGTCGTCAGTAAGATCAAATGGATTTTTAGAAGACGTTTTATTTTCTTTTTCGGTATGTGTAACTGTTTGTGGTTGTTGTTGCAAAGCCATCATAGGCGCTTGTGCTTGTGCTTGAACCATTCGTGGATCCATAGCCATCATAGGTGGTTCGAGTGGTTGTTCTGGTTGACCCATAATATCAGAAATAGGTGTAGAGTCCATCGTTTGTTTATTTTCACTCATATTTTTTTCTGGCGCTATATTTTGCGGATTATCTTGAAACTGCGTGTTATCGAGAGATGGTGGTACAAAATTGCTCGATTGGTTGTTATTTAACGATACCATACCACTATCACCCGTATCAGATAAATTCATTGTCATAACATCGGTCATTTACTTACTGTGTGTATTTTTTGTTTTAATATGACACGCATTAGCCTGATAATCTAAAAATATAAATAACCAAAAAAAGTAAAAGTAATAATAGTAATAGTAAAAATATAGTAGTATATTTAAAACGTTTGTGATTATACTCTACTATTTCGTATCTTTCTAAAGCGGCTCTAGAAAATTTTTCCCTGTATGTATAATGACCAGGTATATCGTTTATTGCATCGTTAGTCTTTAAATTTCGTTCATTTTCAGGTTTAATGTGTATAGGTTTTTTATTAAAATCTTTAATAAAAATTAAATTAAATAATATATCTTCGCCGTTCCATATAGGTTTAGCTTTCAAGGCAAAATCGTTCATTTTATCCTTTTTATCCATGAAATTTTTACACAATTGTTTATTAGTCATTAAAGTTTGAGTTAATACAATTAATATATCGCCTTGTTCTGGTTTTTTGTAGGATAGAATCTGATCTTTATATCCATTTTTAATAGATACGTATCTTTTTTCGGTACCAATAACTGTATAGGGATCCTTTTTATATTCTTCATATATACGATTAACGTAATTCTCTGAAGGTAATCTATCGTCATCTAAAATTAAAATACAATCATTCTTTGCATGTGTCGCTCTTAAAAATCTTCGTGCAACACCTAAAGTATCATTTAAATCCGCATCGTGATAATGTTTAACAATACTATACTCGGGTGTTTTAAAATACGTTTCTTTATTTCCATGAGAAATAATCACTTCATTTACTAATTTATAATTAACAATTTCTGGTAATATATCTTTAATTATATTATTAGGTCTTTTCCAATTCAATATAACTACACTGATCATTTAATATAACAATTTAAAATAATTAACTTTTTAAATTATATTTTGGATACAAACACCCAATCGTTTTTATAATTCTAGGTAAATCGTTTAATTCGTCGTAATCACACATGTCGTGATCAACATAAACTGTTTTAGTTTCGTGACACACATCAATCAATACACGATACCCACTATCACCACCAGTCATTTTATTTATTTCATCTTCTGGAAATAAATGATCACGAAAACCTATACTTACTACTGGTTTATTAAATATATTCAAGGCTGAACATACTTTTCTAGATAAAATTCTTATCATTTTTTCTTAATAACTTTTAATTGTGTTGTTTTTTTAACTGCATTTCTATCACCTATTTTCATATTACCATGCCTTGGATTAAACATCTTTTTGTGCGTTTGCCAATATTGTGGTGCACCAACTTTAAAGTTTTTTCGTAAAGTTGCTTTATACCAAAAAACACAATCTTCTATTCTATTACTCTTAGACGTGTTATCCAATACCAAACACTCGTAATTCTCTGTACACGAATCCATGACTTTATTGAACATCTCAAAAGTTGGAAAAATACCAAAAAAGGATTTATATAACTTTTCGCGATTTTGAATAATGTTTTCTCTTAAAATAAAAACATAATCTACGTTTGCCCTGAGTGCTGGTGGTAAATCCATACAATACTGCATAGTTAACATGAAAAATATCTTCCAATGTCTCCCATTCATAAAACACTGACGAATACACGTATCTTTCATAAATTTCGAATCGTACATGCAATCATCTAAAAGAAGAAATGCACCGCAATTAGTTTTTCCAGCACCGACTAATTTTCGTTGTCTATCCATAACACGTTCTATAGCTTCCCTGTCGTAATCACCGTATATGAAAAGATCTGGTATGAACTGCTGGTAATAATGATTACCTTCTTCTGTTGCAGATAACACTATACCAGCTGGTAAATGCTTTTTGTGAAATAATATATCAGTTACCAAAGTCGATTTTCCGGTATTTCTTTTACCTATAAAAACACAAACTTTATCGTCGGCCATGTTTTCAGGCTTGAATTTTCTAAGTTGAAGATTCATTCTATGATACCGTATCGTTTTATTTCATAATATTTTACTCACACTTAATAAGAATGGCTGGACGTTTAAACCTTACTGCCACAGGTGTACAGGATTACTGGCTCACAGAAGAACCAGATTTTTCATACTTCCTGATGAATTTTAAACGACATACCAAATTTTCTACAGAAGCAGTAAAAACCCCGTTTGATGGGAACTGTAATTTTGATACCATTAATGAATGTCGTATACCCAATAACAAGGGTGATCTCATGCGAAGTGCTATGCTTCAATTTACTTTACCTCAACCCAAGACAACTAATAAAACTTTTGCAGTTACTGTTAGCGGTGGATATTTTTATATAGACGGAATTAAACGAAATCAATTAACCCTTTATGAAGGCACTACGTATTTTTTTAATAACGCTGATCACGCAACACACCCTTTTAGATTTTCAGTAACATCAGATGGTACACATAACAGTGGTTCAGAATACACGACGGGTGTAACAAACCCGGGTTCATCTTTTATAACGTTTACCGTACCTATAAATGCACCATCAACCCTATACTATTACTGTAGTAATCATCCAGCGATGGGGTCGAATTTCAATATAAAACAACTCAGATACATGAGATCGATAGGATCAAGGATAATAGATTATGCAGATTTAATAATAGGTGGTCAAACTATCCAACGTATAACGGGTGATTACATATACATGTATAATCAAATACACGATACGTTTGACGATAACGACCAAACAAATTACTTTCTATCAGGACAAAATTATTACATAGTACCAGATACTGGAGAATATACGTATAATGTTCTTTTACCTTTCTATTTTTTTAGACACCCAAGTTTATCTATACCAATATGTGCATTAAGAAAACAAATTGTAGAAATACACATAAAATTCAAAAAAATAGAGGATGTCACACTCGCTTATACATTAAGTAATGGCGAAATAGAAAGTCCTCCATCTGATATATCAGCTTCCATAAAAGATGTTTCCTTAATAACAGATTTCTTTTACATAACAGAAGACGAAAAAAACTTTTTACTGACTAGTGAGAAAGAATACGTCATTACACAACTTCAAATGTCACAATTTAAAATGAATCCTTCTATATCCAAAAAATCAATTATGATTAATTTTAAAAATCCCGTAAAAGAGATGTTTTTTATGGCTGTAAGCGATGATTTAAGTAAATATAACCCAATAAAAAATGTTAATTTAAAATTTAATAATAATGTTATATTTGATGCCAATAATTTAACTCTGAGTTACGATCATCCACTCAGATATTATACAGGAACAACAAAAAATAATTTTGGTGTGTATAGCTTTTCATTAAAACCTGAAATATTTTATCCAACCGGACAAGTTAATATGAGTAGAATATCTCATAAACTATTAGAAATTGAACTCGATAACCCAGATCCATCCTTTGGACACACGGTATACTTGTACGCAGTTAACTATAATACGTTATGTATTAAAGGAGGATTAGCAGGTTTAAAATTTTAGTGAGTTATACTAGTAATGGCTGGTAGATTACAGCTATCAACAGAGGGAACACAAGACGTATTTTTTACAGACGATCCAGAATATACGTATTTTGTTAAAGATCATATAAAACATAAAAACTTTTCAATATTTAACACCGATCTAGACGTAACAGGTGAAATAGAATTTAATAATACATTAGAATGTACAATACCACAAAATCAGGGTGACCTTATTAAAAATATAAGCGTAAAAATAGAACTTAATCCAATACCACAAAACCACTTAGGATCTCCTTATATTGGGTTTGGATACCTAGAAACTATAGGTCATGCCATGATAGAATACGCACAACTGTACATAGGAAACCAATTAATTCAGAATATAGATTGCGACTTTTTAGAAATTTATTCAGAAAATTTCGTTACACAAACAAAACAAGAAAATTTATCGAAACTTATCGGAAAACCACCTCTAGAGAAATCTGGTACAGAAGTATCAGATACGTCTATAAATTCATATTTAGGATTTGCAGATACATCAAACGCGTACCCTAAATCGTTTACAGTAAATTTACCATTTTATTTTCATAATAACCCAGAACTTGCTATACCCATATGTGCTATAACACAACAGGAAATAAAAGTCGTTTTAAAATTACGAGACGTAAACGATTGTATATACGGAAGAGTTCATGCTTCTTCGAAAGACTATAATATGTATTGTGCAGGAAGTCCCAAAGGTCTAATAAAAAATTTAAAAATTTCAACAGAAATGATAGAATTAATTCGTGATGAAAAAGAAAAATTAAAAAATAGTAAAATTGACCATATAATAACACAAATACAACAAAACAAAAGAACAATACCCGCACACCCAACTTCAAATCAAGTAAATCAAACCATCGAACACAGACTTAATTTTAAAAATCCTGTAAAGGAACTTTTCTTTGTGATACAGAGGAAAAATAACAGGGTATTAGATAGTACAAATTTTACGAGTACATTCGATTACGATCTTAAAAGTTACCAATTTTTAAATGGGGAATATTTAAATTATGAATCTTTACGAAATTTAGAATTAAGTTTAGACGATAGAATTATATTAAATGAAAAAACAGGTGATATTATAAATTTACGAGCAATTCAAAGTGGTATACATCATTCGAGAACGCAATTATTCAGGAGATTTTATTCGTATAGTTTTGCTTTGGAACCAGAACGTTGGTATCCCACGGGACAAGTTAACTTTAGTCTCATAAAAGATCAGATCATAAAACTCACTCTTAACCCAGATTACGATCAAGGTATAAGAGAGCTTAGAGTTTATGCCCTTAGTTATAATATTCTCAGGATAGAGAACGGTATAGCTACAACACTATTTAACTTATAATGAATCAAATAGAAAAAGACGCGAATGCCGATTTAATTAACCAGGTTCAGGACTCTGCTATTAATATTATACAACCCATTTTAGAACAGTCTGTAATACTCGCAGCTGAATACGCTAAAGCGTGTGGAAGAGATACAGTACTTTCAGAAGATTTAGAATACGCCATGAAATATTGTACGATGTACGAGGTTGGTAAAAAAATAGGAACACATTTTCCAGATATGTACGATGAATCTGATACTGATGATGACGACGAAATAGAAACAGTAGACGAAACAGAAGAAGATATAAAATTTGAAAGGTATTCTGGAAGAGAATATAAGTTTGTAAAAATGAATTTAGCTTACGATGACTGGGAAAAATGGGTACCAACAAATCCGTCAGAACAGATGTTAAAAAATACTATAGATAGTAATGAACACATCAGATCTGAAAGGATGGGAAGAGACGACTTCTAATTATAAAAATATAAAAAGTGACGATGAAGATTCTAACTATGACATTATCAGTGACGATAACGAAACTGATAGTGATAGCGATAACGAATCGGATATATATTTAGAAAGTAGTACAGGAGGTGAAACTGAAACTGAAACTGAAACTGAAACTGATACAGACTCTTTAAAAAGATTCAAAACAAAATCAAATTCTACAGCCCAGAAAACAAAAGGTTATAAAAAACAAAATTTTAAAAAAATTATGGTAATAGAAGATTTATTACCCGAATAAAAATATATTTATATAATATAAAAATGTCTGCCGCTGAAACTGTTACCCTTGTTACAAGAGAACTTGAATCTCAATCTCTCAATGCCGTCGTCGCTGGATTTTCCTTTGCGGCTGCCTTATCCTGGATGGACTTGGTCAGATGGATCGTTAATAGATTCGTCAAACTCAACAAAAATAGTGGTGTTAATTACGGTCTCACCGCCATCTTCACTACACTCTTGTCCGTTATAATCTATATCATCATGTCTAGATTGTCATCGCGCGTCAGAAAACCAGACCAGACCATGTACGCTGTTACTCGATAATCTTTTTTTTAGATGTTAACAATAATAAAAGTAAAACACCAAATATAAGAATTATAAAAATCTGAATAAGAGCATCCCATTTATGCGAACTCTTCTCATCTTTATCAAAATCTTCTTTTTTTGTAGAAGTTTTTACGATATCGTCCAGAGTACTCATATCTGCACCTTTTACACTTTTTTTACTCGATAACTGTTTTTTCATAACATCAGATACCTGATTAGGTTGATCTGTTTCAAGTCTATCTGTAGTCCCAGTAACAGATAATTTAATAATATGATTTGCATTTCTAAAATCGTAAGGAATAAGCCTGTTATTACTACTGTAATAAAACTGAACTCGTAATTTTGTTATATTTTGAGAACCAGAATGGAAAATATGTTCTATAGTATCATCTGTACCAGAATAATTAACAACATCACCACACATAAGTATACGACCAGTATAAAAAGGTGAATCGGAAAACACAGTTTTATTAAATTCATCAGAACCACTGCTTAATTTAACAATAATACCATCTATACCCTGTAAATTAATACTTCCAGTTATAATTTTGTTATTAGAATCAGACGAAATGTCGTTTGCTGGTAAACCAAGTACATCGTGTGGTGTAGTGTATCCAGATGTATTTGTATTATACCCGTTTGTACCCGAATAAAAATCAAAAGTAAACGAACCTGAACCAGTGAAAGTTATGGCATTTGTATCTTTATCATAAGTAGCACTTGTAATAATACTAGAAGCAGTATTTATAGCATTAGCAAGATCCTGACCACCATAATTACCAACAGGTATAGTTATTTGAGTACCGTTTATATCAAATTTGTTATTTCTATTGTGTATGAGAAATTGACTATTATGTATGCGTGCTGATATTAGTGAAATTTTTTTAACATCATAAATAGGTGTTTTTAAAGATATCACGTAATCACCTGGATTAGAATATAAAACAGGGTCACGCTCGCTACTATCTATATCTAAGGTATATACCTTCATTAAAATATAGTGATAATATTTTAATGATTGCATTAACTCAATTTTTATTTAATTTTTAAGAAAGACTGTGTGCTAATGGATTAGAATACAGTTGTCTTTTAGCTGTATTCAGGGAATTTTGAGATGCATTTGGATTTTGTTTACCTTTAAACGAATTCAATTCGTAATAATCGTTTTGTCTATATTGTTGAGTCCATGCACCGTCTGCCGAATTAACACGACCATCTATTCGTGTAGTATCCGATCGAAGTGTTGTTGGTATACCACCTTGGTTAAGAGGCCCTGCTCTAACATTCATACGCCCACCCCCATTCATGCGTCCTGCTTTACCACGACGATCATCTATTCTAATTCCGTAACTCTGTTGTTCTTCAAAGTTACCTTGCTGAGCTTTAACAGCTGGTGAATTCAAATAACCGTGTGCATATTTATTAATATTCGGTGCTGGATGATTAGAATATTCAAATTGTTCTATGTTACCATCCTTTTTATTTCTAGTAGGTGCCTGGTATAAAGTATTTGCTGAAATAATTCTTTTTGGTGCTGCTATAGAAAGACCATCTGTTCGTGAACCCGTTTCTGATCGATTTGTCTCTCTTATTGTTTTTTCGTGACTACTTCTACCAGACATAGCAGACATACCTTGAGCTCTTCCCTGTTGAGGTGGAAGTCTTTCTGGTAAAAATGCAGTTTTCTCTGGTCTGTTATTTCCTATCTCACCTGATATACCTCTTCTACCACCAGATTTATCAAATGCAGGACCAGAACGCCCTGGTAGTGTAGTTAGACGATAAGCACCAACATTTTCGGGGTTAACACGAAATAATTGTTGATAACCACCAACCGAATCAACATCGGGTCCAACACCCAAACCTGGACCAACAAGTTGTTTTTCCACTGGTGAAATATTATTCATTCTACCAGCATCAAAACGATTACGCATACCCATGAGTTCTTGACCACTCGTTCTAGGTTGGGGTGCTATATCAGAAAAGGAAGGTGTTTCTAATTTATTTTGAAATTGTGGTTGAGTAAAAGGACTAACAACAGACGGCACAAAATCAGGTGTAACTGTGTGTACTGGTTGTTCTGTCGGTAATTCTGTTATTACATAGTTTTCAGAATTTTCTGTTTTCTTACTTAATTTTTTTCCGGTATATACCAAACCAGCGATAGCTAAAATGGATAAAGGATCCGCCATTCTTATTTGTTATTAACATTTTTATTCATGTATCTTTGAACAAACATACCATTTTTAACGTCACACCGAGTACTCGATGCATCGTACGCCTGACTTCTTAGTGGGAGATTACATTCTTTTGTTTCTGGTGGTAAATAATTATTTCTACCTGGAGCAACTATTTTTTGAAACATTGTCGTTGACTGTGGTCTGAGTTGATCACTAGTTTCAATATATTGCGCGGGAGAACCTTTACCTGCCATATATGGAGCAGTTCCATACAGCATAGTATTTGGTCTACTAGATGTATAATTAAGTGTACTGGGCTGAGGATAAAGTAAAACTTCCTCTGTAGCACACGAAGATGGTACAGCTGGATTTTGCACCAATTTCATTCCTGGTTGGAGTTGATACGCCATTTACTATTACATGAGAAATTGTTTAAGCAAATCGAGTATAAACTATTTTTTTTAGTTTCAAAATTATACAGAGCCACCGTGCATGCCACTTCTTTTATTACTTTCATAATCCAATCCTGAAAAAGCACCTAACTGAACACCTCTAGCATTAGGATCACAAACTCCGGGATGTGTTTTACACATTGGATCACCCTTTTTACCATATAACCACTCTGCAAATGCAGTTTGATCACCTGGAATATTACTAACGGGTGAAGTTACAAATTGTCTAGAAAATGCATTTCTTTGATATTCGGGCATAGATGATCGAGACCTAGATGGCCCATATGGAATACCCTTCGTCAAAAGAGCATTTATATTTTTTTTAATATTTGATTTATTAGAATAACACGCCGATGGTCTATCTGGTCTACCATCAAAATCTGTTAAAAGAACATTACCAAGAGGATTTTCTTGATCTGGCATCTGACATGTGTTAATATAAGTTTCTGAAGTTGGACTCGCTGGTTCGTTTATTTTAGAACCGTCTTTAATCATACCAGAACTATGCATAACATACAAAACACCCAAAGCTGTTCCACCTAATACAAATATACGAACATCGCGACGTATAAGGTAAAGAAAACAAGTCGCATATATAATAAATCTAGCAGTAGCATTCACACGTTCTCCTGCACTCTGAGTATCTGTTGGCCAAAATTTGTCTATTTTATCTGTTCTAATTATTTGTTTTGGATCTTCAAACAAAGAAGTCATTTTATATATAATGAGTTTATTTTTTCAACATTCCACCTAACATACCCTGCATAGATTTCATGAGTGCAGATTCATCAATTTTTTCACCACTATTTTCCAATTTATCGGCACATTGTTTTGCAACAGTTTCGATCATAGATAATGTATCTTCTGGGATAGCATTAATTGTTGTACCCAACATATACAGGGTTTGTATATATTGCCATATAGCACTTTTGGTATTTTCAGAAATATCACTCCAATACGCCCTGATGTTACAATCTTTCATAAAATCCATATCTTTTGCATCTTCGAGAAGAAAAGATTCATCTTTAGAAGAAATTTTTTCAGAAAATGGCGTAACACTCGCCATAAAACCATCTACTACGAGCCGTGGATTTGTAGATTGCATTAAATCAAAAGCAGACATACATTTTTTAAGACCCTTCTCTTCTGGAAACGTTTTATGTAACTCAGCTAGAAATTGACCCATCATATCATTAAAAGCAGAAACCGAAGACATTTTTATATATAATTAGTTGGTTATATCTTTAAGTAAATAAACGCATTAAAATGGTTCAGATGATATAGTTTCTCTTTTAGCTACACCCTGTGAAATAATAAAAAAAACTAAAATAGCAACAAGCATAGCTGGTTTAGTATACGAACTCATAGGAAGTTTACCTTCGTTATTTAATCTAGATTTTGCGTGGATATATCCCGCTGTTATACCACCTGCTACAATACCCGCCCATGCAGGATCTCTTAAATAATCTTCAAATTCCATTTAATAGTAACCAACTTTTTTTGTACGAGTATCGGATGCGTCTGGAAATAAAACACCGTCTTCACGTATCCCTTGTTGTTGACGACCCGATGTATTTATAGTTTTAAATTCATTTTCAAAAGGAGAAGATCTCTGCTGAGGTACATAGGTTTGCTCCTGTGGTTGGTGTTCTCCCGTTGGTTCACCCATTGGCTCATCCATTGGTTGTTCGTCCATTGGTTGTTCACCCATTGGTTGTTCACCCATTGGCTCACCCATTGGTTGTTCGCCCATTGGTTCACCCATTGGTTCACCCATTGGTTGTTCGCCCATTGGTTCACCCATTGGTTGTTCACCCATTGGTTCTTCTTCGTCTTGGCTATAAACATCTGGATCTTCTGAATCACCTACGTTAGCATCATTCAAGTCAAGTTCTCTTCCATCATCGGGTTTCATGTAAGTTTGTAAAATTTGTTGAACTGGTGTAAGTTCTTTAACAGTATTTTCTATACAGTTTGAAAATCTTTCAAAAAGTTTATCATTTCTCTCGTATTCACTTTGTTCATCGTGATAAATGTAAGGGTCTTGATACAAATCTCTAGCAGCGTTATTATAACACGATTGTACAAACACTTCGTTTGTTGGTAACTTTAATGCAATTTTTTTATCACCTTTACCTAATCGAACAGCGGACAATATTTTTACACAACTTACAAAAACCGCCGCAAGAAGATCATTAAACCACGCACATCTATTTGCAATATTATCGGTATGTTGTTTAGACATGGCCTCACTCCAATTTGGAACTTCTTTTAAAAGTTTTTGATACATTACAAGAACTTTCCTACCCTTAGAAAGTTTATTAGCTTCTTCATATACATCCTGAAAAGTTTCTATCATTACGGGACACATGAGTAAACAAAGTTGACCCATATATTCACGTTTAGCCTCAACAAGTACGTTTAAGTTGTTATCCATTTACTTTAGTTAGAAATTTTTTTATTAACCGTTTTTCGCATTTCGCCTGTATTTATTTGCAGCCTTTTTCAAGTTTATAAGAGTTGGGAATTCTTCTTCTTCGTGATTAGTTTCTGGTTCTTTATTTTTATTATCTCGTTTAATTTTCCAAGTAACCAATATCTCGTTATTATTTATCAACGCGGTATCAAATCCTGATATATCAAGTTGTCTTTTTATGTATAAAGTAGCCTTATAACGATCAAAAGAAGGATACCCTATAACAAAAGACGGTATTTCAATAAAAACCTGTTTATTACTATGATCAACTGCTTGTCTTATTTTTTTACAAACTTGTTCGTATATTTTCGTGTACGTTTCTTTTTTCAAACGATTTTTTTTCTCTACTATTTTTGAAATTTCATCAACACTAATCATTACTTTTTATGATTTTATTTATTATTCTGATAAGACTCACTTTTATTTTTATATACATTTGATCTTGAATCAGCAAACTTATTAAAAACTTCGAGAGAATTGACTGAATTTATAAATTTACTTTTTAATAAAGTAAGTTCAGAATTTTTAACATTTTCATAATCTTTATAAACGTTACCTTGTATACTAGCCTGTGAAAAAAGGTCACTATTATCAGGTGGTTTTATATCAATTGGATATGTATTCATTTCTAATATATTAACTTTTGTAATTGGTTTATCAGGTTTAAAAGTCAGATTATTCAATTTTCTTAAAAGTAATTCTTTATCACGATTAATCTTTTTCAGTCTTTCGGGGTTATTATGATATTCGTCCGCCAAATCGTGAAGTACACCTAATTCTATAGTCAATTTATCAATTTCTTCTTCACTGCTTTTATCTTTTACAGAAAATATACCACTACCAAAATTACTGTCGTGTTCAACAGAAACTTTTACTGTAACTGATATACCACGTGGAAATCCACCTATAGTAGTAGCCATAAAAGTACAAATATACAATTCTCTATTAGTTAATTTATTTTTAAATTTTCTTAATTCTGTAGTTTCTATTATATATGTACACTCACCATATTTCTTCTGTATTGCTTTGTTTACTTCTAATACAATAGACTGGATAGTATCGTGCGAAACTTTTAAATCTGACTTTTCAGAAAATTGATCTTCCATAGTCTGAGAATCTGATATAACAGGTTTTATATTTTGATTCGTTGTTTTTGGTTTTTTTATAGTTTTAAAAAGATCCAGCCTGGATATAGTTATAAATACAAGTATAGCAATCAGGATAAAAACAGGCCACCAACTAGTCATTATTAATATTAGTGTGATTATTTTCAGGATTTTTTTTACAATATACTTTTAAATGTCAATTTTAATATATAGTCCAAAATGTACACACAGTTTAGATATAGTTGATTATATAAACAAAAATGAAAAATTTAAACAAATCGTTAAATTTCATAATATAAATGAATTAGGTATACCACCACAGTTTAGAAATAAAATAAACAGGGTTCCAACTATGTTAACTAAAAATGGAAAACTTTTAGTAGGAAACGAAATAAAAAATTGGTTAGACTCACTTTTACCTAACGAGGAAATTGAAAATGGTGGTTTTGGTTGGTCTTCAATGACAAGTCTAAACGGTGAAACCGAAACAGGTATATTTGGATTAGATGATTATGGTAGATCTTTACAACCACCTTTAACAGCTGATCTCGAAGCCAAAATATCCAGAAGTGTGAGTGAAGCATATACAAAGAATCTAAATGACCAAAAATCCAGTGATAATCATTTAAAGAAATAATTTTAATCTTTAATTATGAGATTAGCAACTATCCAAGCATCTGCTATAAAATCAACTTTTGAAGTATTAAAAGATATTCTAAACGATGTAAATATATATTTTAAAAAAGATGGTATTTATATTGTAACATTAGACACTGCAAGAACATCACTCGTAGATATATTTTTATCTGCTGATAATTTTGAAGAATATTCATGCGAAGAAGATGTTATTGCCGGTATAAATGTTTCAAACACTTTTAAACTTTTAAAATCTATATCAAATAATGATGTTCTCGTTATGTCCATAAACTGTAAAGAAATTATGAATATTGAAATTCATAACGAAACTAAAAAATCTTGTACCAAATTTTCGTTAAAACTCCTCGATATAAACGAAAATCAGATAGAAGTACCAGAAATGAATATGACAACTATAACACCTATGCCATCTGTAGATTTTCAAAGAATATGCAGAGATATGCATAATATAGGAAATGATATACAGATAACAAGAAAGGATAATGAATTATATTTAAAGTGTGTAGGTGATTTTGCTGACCAGGAAACAATCATACAATGCACAGAAGAAAGTAATGAAATGTCTGGTGTATATTCTCTCAGATACATGAATATATTCACTAAAGCAACAAGTATGTGTTCTACTGTACAAATTATGCAAGAAGACAGAAATCGGTTTTTAATATTAAAATATAACGTCGCAAACCTAGGTGAACTTAAATTTTACCTAGCAACTAAGGTATCCGAAGATCTGTAATATAGCCTTCTGTTGTGCTAACTATTTTTGTTAAACCCAATACATTTTTTAATTTAATTTTAGGATAAAATTCTTTTAAAGTTTCTATATCGTAATATAACATATCACTTATTTTAACTTTTTGGCCATGAAAATTTCCACGAGGACCTGCATATCTTTTTATTTTATTTAACACATCTTTCATTGGTTTATCATCTGGATCGAGTAAATGTGCACTAATAAGTGGCATATTAAAAGTCATACCACTCGTTTCTTTTGGAGGCCACACAATTTTCTTATCGTAAGTGATATATTTGTATAATTTATCATTATACCAATATTTCACTCTATTAATAGTTTTAGACACGTTACTCGGAATATTATTCTTACTTTTAATATCTACATCACTCAAATCTACGAAATAACTTTCAACACCATCCTCCCATTCTTTTGATTCTCTATACCAAAACTCATCGTGTATATCCATTGGTGGATTCGTATCTTTTAAAAAATATTCCATCGAATGCTGTGAAATTCTATAATCGGGCATAGAAACAAAATATTTTAAAATATCATAAATTTTTATAATAATATCAGTTAAAAGATTAAAAAGCATCTTATATATATTATCTATGGAAGGAAATTTTTTAAGTAGATATAACAATAAAATAAATTCATGGAAAACAAGTATACAAAATGACCCACAAAATAAGTCAATATACGAAAGTGAAATGTCTGAATATATAATAAAATGTATGCCTTATATGAAACAATATTCAGAAGAAACATATAAAGAAACCAATACTGATAATATTTTTAATTGTAAAGAAACATTAGGATTACAAAGAAAAGATATATTTAACGATTATCTTGCAGAAGTCGAAAATTTAAGTATAGATAGACCTATTAAAAAAGTACAAGAAACATGCCCCAATTGTATAGGAAGCACAGTTTATCATTTTACAGATACAAGCGATCTTGTATGTGAAACATGTGGTTTAATAATAGCAAAACTTATTAGCGAAGAATTAACATATAGAGAAGAACAAGAAACATCCGAGAAAATTATAAACTATTCTTATAAAAGAGAAAATCACTTTAACGAATGGTTATCTCAATTTCAAGCCCAAGAAACAACAAATATACCACAAGATGTTATAGATCAATTACGTAACGAACTCAAAAAAATAAAAGTGAAAGTAGTAGAAGAAATTACACATGCACGTGTAAGAAGTTTATTAAAAAAACTCAAATTTAATAAATATTACGAACACGTACCCTACATAACAAATATACTAAGTGGTATATCACCACCAAAAATGCCACAAGAATTAGAAGAAAAACTACGCATAATGTTCAAAGATATACAAAAACCATTCGATGAAAATTGTCCATCAGAAAGAAAAAACTTTTTAAGTTATTCATACGTTTTGTATAAATTCTGTGAACTTTTAAGTGAAGATACATATCTTAAATATTTTCCACTTTTAAAATCAAAAGAAAAATTATATCAACAAGATATCATATGGAAAAAAATATGTAAAGATCTTCACTGGGAATATATACCAACCATATAAATTTCTCAGTATAAGTTAAATGCTTAATAAGTTTTCAAAGAGAAACAATAAATCTAAACAACTCCAGAAAAATACCAATAACAAATACACAAAAAGTCCAACCATATTAGGTAAAAGAAATATAAAACCACCAAACAATGAAACGCGTAAACCAATTTCAAGAAAAAATTTAAGAATTGCAAAGTTACAATTAATATTAAATTCACTCAATAAACAAATTTCGAACCTCCAGAGACAGAGAAAGATAGTTCAAAACACAAAAAACTCTGTATCAAGAAGTCCTAATTAAAGAATTGCGTTTTATTTATATGAATGGATGCATATTACAGATTCTGTCTAGAAGAAATAAGATTCCACACAGAAAAGATAAATGAAATTATAAACGAAGGTATTAAAAACCCCAAAAAATATTACAATGAATCCAAAAGCGAATGGAAAAAAATATATCAAATGATACCTATCATGTATTACTTAAATCAATGCAGCGAATCTCAAGACTCACATTCGACGTCGGAGGAAAATTTATCAGATACGCCTTCTGAAAAGAAGTCAGATTAAGATAATTCTGTGTTTGTGTTTCCATAACATCTGTTATGTTTTTTACAGATTTAAGTTCTAGAACTATATCACCAAACAAAATAATATCTGCACGAAGATTACCTATAACGTGACCCATAAACTCTATAGGAACTACTCTTTCGGATTCATAAGGTACACCCTTTTTCCGAAGTAAAACTTCCATAGCGTTATGATACACGCGCTCACTAAAACCCGGTCCTAAAATTTCATATACTTCTTCCGCATATTGACGTATCATTTTAAAATAAACACTGTATATCTTTAAGCAAAAGCATCGTAAGTATTTAAATACGTTGCAAAACTTGTCCATAAAGCTAATGGAATTATAGCATTTCTAGATTTACCAGATAAAATTCTTACCAAATGCCACGACAATAACGCGGCAGATAAAAGCATAAACGCTGCCGCTTTTTTGTTTTTCAAACACGAATATATGTATAACCATAAACAACACATGGCTATAACAAGAGAAAATAGAGTATCTTTTTTACTCCAAGACCAAGCAAGCCCTGTTGTTACATACAGTATAGGCCATACGACCCCAAAAACCCACCCAGGTGGTCTGAGTGGAACATTTATTGCTGAACGAACAAGAGACCCACACTGGGTAGTAGTTAATATATTAGATGCACTTATAGAAACAGCTGGTATATATAAACGTGGATCCATGTTTATATTACGTTAAGATTTATTCTTAATCATTATTTCTGGTATATTTTCTATTATCTCAAATACGTATTTATTTTCCTGGTCAGTTCGTGCAACGTTTACCGCCCTACACTTCTCTGCTGTAACCATTGTTTGATCTGGGATATTAGTTGGTATAACAACAGGTTTACACAATAACATCCACATTTATAACTTAAGTTATATTTTAAAACAAAAATTAAATCTAATTAATAATAATGAATGTTTTACCGGACACAGAAGTTAGAAATCACATAGAACATGGTATACATTTTGTAAACGAAATATTTTATAACCTAGAAAAAATATCTTTAAAATACAATAAACATATAAGTACTAGTATAAAATTAAACAATTTTGATAATATCGATAATTCTTTAACGATCGCGATCAAACATTTAGAAGAATACAAAAAATACCACGAAAATGTATTAAGTGATTATGAACATTATTTCAATAAATAACAAACCTAAGTCCATTTGAAAATAAAATAAAATAAAAGAAAAATGAGACCACAACCATTTGTAAACAAATATATTCGTTCAACTATACCTAATAATATTAATGCACAACACTTAGCGGTTGCAATTACTTATCGTGGTAAAAGGAGAGAAACGCCTATAATAAACATTGATATATACGCTTCACCAATTCTTTCGTATAACTATAATCTTGAATACGAATCTTCGAGTGAATTATTACCAAAAAATCAAGAAGGATATATTCACCCAATATCCCTTTTTAATTTAAGTGGTAATAGCGGTTTTTTTGGAAACGATGAATTAGATAACGCTATAATCAATAAAGAATACGTATTCTACGACGACAAGGTTTGGTCGTATGACTCGTATTATGAGAGTATTATTGATTTTATAACAGATTTGCGAGTTCGTTATAAATGGAATGGAGTCATTGATAGTGATTGTGGATTTTTTAGTCCTGCCTTAGAAGGATACGTAAAACCAAAAACTGAAACCGAAATGGCTGCAGAATCCATGATGGAACTTATAGACAACAATTCAAATACCATACCAGAAGGTGATTATTTGAAAATGTGTGATGTTTTAAGTAAAATTAGAAAAATGTAATAATTATTACCAACCTGATGGTAATTGCATATTGCCACAAAAACCACCTACACAAGCAACAGAGGGTGGTGGTGGAGCCGCCGGTGGAGGTGGGGGAGAAGACGGGTCTGTTGTAAATTTCCATTCAAGCATATTATACATATCTTGTGATGCTATTTCATACATTTTTTTTATAACACCAGTTCCGTTATCATCAACCACTATATATTGAGGTACAATTTCATTATCAACTATTATTCCAAACGACAAACGAAAATAACGTTCACCATCGGAATTATCAAGAGGACTCTGAACGAGTGTTATAACCTGCTTTTGATTTTCCGACTTAATAGATAAATTTCCAGACTCGTAACCTAAATATTCAGTGTCACTGAATTTAAAATAAAATTGGTTTTTACTTGAACTGGATGCGCGCATCAGTGTAAACGGCTTTGATACATTTTTACCTGCTACGGTTTTATAAATATCAATATGACTTCTTGAAGTAGCATAATACGGAGTATTATATATAGCAGCTTCTCCCACATTAAAGTTACCTTCAATAGGAGTGTACTCAATTACATCAGGTTCTGTAAGATCGAGAGTCGCGGCTAAGTCATTGGCTGATACTAAAGCGACATCCCCGTTAGGTCCGGTATTGTTTATATCACCATTATATAAATACGAAGAAGTATCCCTATACCACGCCTTTATAGAAATGGTATTTTTTCCTACAAAACTATACGTCAACCCGTCACCTTGAAAAGTGTGAGTTAAACCAGTTGCGTAATTTGTAAAAAAATCAGAATTACCATCTTTTTCATCACCCCCTTTCGCATTATTTTCGTATCTATATATATATTTTGTTTTTCTAATACTACCCTTGCTTTCTGCGTCTACATCAGTAACATAGTGTTCAATATCGATTCTATATACGTCGTTAAAACCGGACAAATTCGACCATGTAATATCGATCTGAACGTTTTTAGATAACTCTATATCTGTTATACCATTGTTATATTCTACCTGGTACGGTTCGGTAGTACCGGATTCAAGGGAATCTGGTTTTAAAGTTCGTTTAAACGTAAGGGCCTTGATAGTAGGTACAGTTTCACCTTTTTTATCCTTACCGTCGTATTTACGTTTTGTAAAAACACTTATAGTATAAGTTAATACAGCTATTGAGATAACAATTAAAATAAAATCTAATATAATATTCGTCTTATTATTACGACTAAAATATCTTGGCAACATATTCAATACTATTTAGTATAAAACCATATTTTATTTTCAATGCGTGTAACATCCCTCCTGAAAAAAGTGTATACACGTTTGAATATAATTTGATTTGTAATACTTAATTAAAGATTAAACAACTATACTCTATATAATAATGACTACTACTTACGACCAAAAACCATGTGAATTCAGATACAAAATCGATTCGTGTTCGAAAGTCGTCGATGGTGATACCGTCGACGTTCTTATCGATTTAGGTTTCGACGTACTCATTCGCCAACGCGTACGATTGCTTGGCATCGATACAGAGGAATCGCGAACGTCCGATAAGATCGAAAAGATTTATGGGAAACACGCGAAGAAACAAATTCTTAAATGGGTCACAAAAGCAGTCGAATCCGATAAGGACGATTGTGAGATCGAATTGAGATGTCCCGAACGCGACTCGGTAGGTAAGTACGGACGCGCACTCGGTGAATTGTGGGTTTTGGAAGATAATAACTGGACGAATGTAAACAAGTGGATGTGTGAAAATGGATACGCCGTCCCGTACGTCGGTCAAAATAAGAACGATGTTCGGGATCACCACATGTTACACCGAAAAATGTTAGCCGAACGCGGTGAACTCGTTATCGACGAAAATGGGACGTTTTTAACACCGAAGTAAACCCAAATATTTATATCGAACACTTTTTATTATCGTGAATTTCAGACACCACAATAAAAATTGATTTACCTTTTTTTGAAATATAATTAATTTGTTTCTAATTATTTTCCCATTTTATATAAATGAACAATAATATTAAATTTATAAATAAAGCCAATGAGTTAAAAAAACGTTACAAAACTAGACTCACGACGCCATGGGCTAAAAATAATGTTATTGAATTTCATAATTCACAATTATTTAAAAATAATATTAAACTTAGAAATAGGTATAATGTGTTAGAAAAACGTATTAAATTTATAAAAGAAACTATAAATCAAACCAATAATCAAAAAAATGAATTACAAAAGGAATTACAAAAGGCTTTAAAAAATGCAGAAAAAAATTTAAAAAATCACAAGGCGGCACTGAATTTCAGAAAAAATATTTTTAATAACTTCAATCATAAAAATTTGAACAGATACGAGCATGAATTCGGTACGATAAAGAGACCTACCACTAAAAAAAGGAAAAGTGAACAACTTACTGAAAATCAAAGGGAGAAGAAGAGAGAAAGAGATAGGGAGCGCTTGAGAAAAATGACGCCTCAACAAAAAGAGAGGAAGAGGCAACAAGTTATGGAATCAAGGAAGAAAAGAACTCCAGAACAGAAGGAAAGAAATAAAAGATATCAACGTGAGTGGTATCTTAGAAAGAAAGCAGTCAAGAAATAATTAATTATATCTCACATACGGAACATGTTCTATATAATTAATTTATTTACCCTTTTGTACCGTTGTATAGTACTTTTTCATGTAACATTTTTTACACTGGTACCCATTTTTTCCATTTCTATACCACTGATAAGGCCTGGAAGTTTTACACTTTGAACATATTCTCATAGGTTTATTTTTTTTCATTAATAAAAGTGAAGTTGCTGTTGACGTGGTTGGACTATTTGGTGAATTACATTTATTACAAACTCGACTTTCTGCTGTTGAATTACTCATTTATAATTTTACACAATAAAATAATTATAAGTTAAAGTTATAATTAGTAAAATATACATGGACTTAAAAATAGATATAGTAAATAACGGAAGATATAAAGTATGTATAATAGAAGACGACGCTTATATAGGAAATGTTATAAGACATGGCCATGAATGGGACGGCTTTATGCGCGAAACTGTAAAAAATTTATACAAACCCGGTACAGATATACTAGACATAGGTGGTAATATCGGATATAACGCGCTTATGTTTTCTGATTATGGACCCGTACACTCTTACGAACCGATATTTTATTCTATAATTGAAAAAAATATCGAGATTAACAAACTAAAAAACGATATATTTGTACACCCTTACGCTCTTTCAGATAAAAACGAAGAAAATGTCGATTTTTTTATCGCTAAATCGGTACAGTATGACCATAAACCCGATAAAAAATATATTAATTACGGGGGGACGAGTATGTTCTTTAACAAAGACCCAATACATGGTCACAACCCCAATTTAGCAATAACAGCAGAATGCAAAACACTCGATTCTGTATACGAGGGAATACCATCTGTTATAAAAATAGACGTCGAAGGTGCCGAACTAAATGTTTTAAAAGGTGCTATAGAAACTATTAAAAAACATAAACCATCTATACTCGTAGAAATACACGATTATGAAAAAAGTGAAGTTGGACCGTATATAGAAAATTTGGGTTATAAAAACGAAACTTTTGAAAATGATGAAAATATGTACTTATTTAAACCGTGCTTTTGAAAGGGTATTTATGAACCCACAAATTACAAATCCATTTCTCACCAGACTTAACTGGATTACCACCATGTAAAGCCTTTTTTGTCATAAAATTATAATTATTAAGAGTATCAAAAAATAAAACATCACCCCTTTCCATTTTAAATTTTTTATTTAAATGCGGAAACGCAGTCTCACCACCTTCATAATCATCGTTCAATGCTATTACGAAAGTGTGTACGCGTCTATTTTTATCTTCTTTAAACGCATCTTGGTGTGGTTTATAAAACCCACCTGGTTTATATTTCAAAACCTGTAATTGTTCGCAATTTGAAAATGGTCTATCCGTCATTCTCAAACACTTATCTATTACTCTTTTCACGACGGGATCTTTATTATTTAACCACGCAGTTTCACTTTTACGTGTTTCTTCCTGAAGTACCCTTTTTTTAGCAACTGTAGATGGTTTAAGTTTACCTTCTGCTTCTTTTATAATATATTTACAGTCTTGGTCACTAATCATTTTACTAATAACCTTTGGATTTCTATATACAGGAATAAAATACCATATAAGAATAACAAAAAATAAAAATAAAATAATTTTATTAAATGTTATCATTCTTACGTTTAATATATAAAAATATTATAAGGAACCTGTGAATTATACCTTGACCGAATACTTTCAATTATTTTATTAGTATATTCCGTAAGTTCATCTATAGTTTGTATAATTTTATCAATTTGTGAACTATCTAAAACCCATTGCCTGAGTAAATCACCACACGAATCCGAAAACATGGTATAAATATTTCTAATATCAGAAACTTTACATTTATATTTATCTCTCCTTTGTAATTCAACTTTAAACTCATATTCAGAAATGTCTTTTAACATGTATGACATTCGTAACCTTTCGTTATCGTCGTCGTATAAATCACCGTATTTATAAATCAATTGTCTATCTATGTAAGTTAAATATGCATTAAGTTTTATTAATTCGGGACATGCACCCAAATTATACAATTCATCGTAAGAAGGTCTACCACCACACGGTATATCTGCGTGTTCACGAGTCCTTTTTTTAAATTCAAAATAATGAGGATTATGAACACGCCCAACTTCTATACGTCCTGTTCTCCAATCAAATGCTGTATGACATTGAGTACACCACATTTGAGAACACCCATCTATTTTAGATATCATAGTTGCACATTTTGGGCACGGTTTTGTATCTTTATTTATAAGTTTCATGGTTTTTACTAGGTCTGGATTACACACGTGGTCATTTTCCTTTTCCTCGTTACAATGTTCGCAAAATGTCTTTTCACATAAACTACAATACATTTCATCGTTTAAAAAACCACGACAATTTTCAATTGGACAATGCACTACAAATTTAGATATTTCAGATGCATCTATATCACCACCGTAACGAAATTCATTCGAAAGAATTAGTATTTCTTCGTGTAAATTTTCTATAGTTAAATCAGCATTCTCTATGAGTTCGTCGTAATAATCTGTTGGATATTCCATAGCATAAGCATCGTACCTCTGAGCACGAAGAGATCTAATATATTTTAACGTGTTATAATATATTTTTTTCAATTTCCTTATTTTATAAATTTTCTCAACTTTGGGTTGTGTTTCAGGCATACGCGCATTTTCTCTTTCAAATAAAACGCGTTCACGGTGTAGTTTATATTCGACGTTTCTAAAATGTTTTGTACAAAAACTATCAACAAAATCACGTGTATGTTCGTGTTTACAATTCATGCAGTGTGCATCTTCTGTGGAAGATAATAAATACGTTTGTGTGCATGTTTTACAAGTTTCGAAATTACAAAAAGGACAAATTACTTGTTTACGAAGCGTTTTATTAAATTTTTCACAACACACCGAACACGTCGACATCTTATATTATATATTATTTAATCTTTATACTTTACTTAAATTAAAAAAAGCTATATTTATTCTTCACACGCATCGGTATAACTTGCCCATTCAACCTTACCAATCAAATTGTTTTGTAAGAAAAAAAGGTGGACATCATCTCTCGATTTAAATTTATTTCCCAAATACTTTTCATAGAAATGTGCATCCAAACACCCGATTTTTTTAGGAACGAGTACCTTATTATCTAAATACTCAGATAGAATATCAAGGAACGGTATAATAATACTGTCGTTTGGAATTTCACAGTGTATAAATTCAATCATACTAATCGTATCTGTAAAGTCAGATATTCCAATATACGCAAGATTTTCTAAATTGTTTGGATTTAAAACTTTAGGAAAATTGGATGAATGCAGTTTTTGTTTTAAACCAAACACTTTAACACTGCGTTCAGTAGATCCCTTATCGTTACACAATGTGGTACAAAGCGGATTCAAGTGTTTGATTTCTTGAATATCGGTATCTTGTTTAAGGTATTCTTTAATTATAGCGTTCTCCATTTTTACTTTTTACTTTTTACTTTTTATCAAGATCACTTAGATTATTTTTTATGTTTTTTTATTATATAATGTTACTCAGGAAATTTAACGATTCAGAATACGAACCACATATTCAGGAATTTTTGAAAGAGTATTATAATGCAAAGTTCCCATACTTTTCGTTAAAAAACGGGTGTTTAGGTATAATACCTAGATATCCCAAACTTATTAGATTAGGTAAGTGTAATGTAATAAGAAGGAGTATGCGTTCTAAGATAAGACACGTAACACCTACAAGTATTTTGTTTGTGAATATGTCAGATAAAAGAATAAAAGTTGTTGTTGAGGGTAGATGCACAAAAATGACTGGGTGTGGTATAGGTGCAATGGGAAATAGTATAAGTATGAGCGTTGATCCTTCTGAAAATAAGAAACAAAAATGTATATTAGAACCCAAATTATCTGAAAATGGATACCTTAATAAATTCAAAAAGAAACGATGGTTTCAAAGATTAATGTTTAATGATGATCACGACACAACCGTAAAAGTATCGGCGTGTTTAAGAGCATCTAGTGCATTAATAGATCCATGTACATACACGTATTATTTAACCGTATATACTTTATACGAAAATGGTAAAGAGGACGAACCCATCATGGAGGAAATATTACACCATTCAAATTGTGACATCGTTTTCAAGGATAAGCACGTGAATCCAATTGGTCTCGAAAAATGGATGAAACAAGAATGTTGTTAATCTTTAAAAAATGGGTTCTTATCGATTTTACCCTTATGAAATAAAACTGGGTTATAACTCGTTCCGTCTGCGTAATACACTTTCGTATAAAACGATTTTGAATTTGGATCCCAAACACTTTTTGGTTTTAAACCACACTTATACAAAAGTTTTTCGTGTATGTCGTCACGACTTCCGGTAAATTCATTAGATTTATTTCCCTTAACGATAGTTTTTGATTTCTTCTCATCACTAATAGAGCGCGCGTAGTGTACCATCACGGATGATAGACCTCTGTGCATGTTTTATTATTGATTAGATTATTTCTTTTATACTTATTTAATTATTTTTCCCATACTTCTACCGTAACACACTCCCTCATATAACATTCTCTGGTGTCAACTATCTTCATACCCAATTCTTTTCTTAAACCGTCGTACGATTTATCTTTAAAATCGTCTCTTTCTACTTGAATTTGTTTTATATTAGCAAATAATTTTGGGTTTTTATTATATTCATTATATAAACAGTTTTCACAGTCAGCTACAATCAAATCAAATGGTTTCGATACCATACCCATAACAGTGTCTTCTTCACCCTTTTTCAATACGTGATCTATAATTTGAAATTTCGAATTACATGCATCGCGATTTTTTTTCAATTGTGTAATTCCACCGAACATTTCCTTTTCTGGTGGTTGGATAACGACGTGATTTTTTTGGTTTTTTAATATTTTTTGTATTATCGTTGAAACAGAACCTGCACCACCACCAAATTCAAGTACACACGCATCTGGAAATGTCCATTTATAAGCAATTTCTCGTTCATTCCATTCACCCAATCCACCACCTAAATAGCATGATGGTAAACGCAATCGTCTAGGATCAATTGCTTTCCAGTCTAATTTATTAGAAGTAAACAAGACAATACATAATAAAAATATTATACTAATTGATATAATAATTATATTTCCCCGTGTAAGCTTCAACATTTATACTATACTTTATATTTTATTATCTCCTTCTAATTCTTTTAGGTCTCGAAGATCTCGAAGATCTCGAAGATCTCGAAGGTCTCAAAGATACATTTTGTATTGGTCTTTTAGGTGCAATTGGTTTAACACTTCTTATTTTACTTTGTAAATCTCTTATTGTATATTTAGGATCGTGAATATCATTCAATAAATCCTTCTTGTTTTTGTTAGTAAATTTAGATCGTTCGACTTGTTTCTTTAAACCCAGACGCAAATCTAAGTTTCTGTGTACTGACATAACACCATCCCGTTTCGCTCTTTGTATAAATTCTTCCCGTCTTCCTCCCATGTACCCAAATGTAACAAATTTACGCAATCTTTGTTTTAATCTTTCCAATTGTTTATTTTCCGATTTATTAAGTCGAGGATCACGTTCACCAGATAGTTTTGATAACGCTATTTTAGATTTTCTCGCATTCAATTCTTCTTGTTTTATTTTTGCACGTTTTTCTGCATTTTCACGCGCCTTTTTAAACTTTATCGCGTTTAGTTCTTTGCGTCGCTTTCTCTTTTCTTCTTCTTGTTGTTTCTTTTCAACTTCCTTTCTTTTTTCTCTTTCTCTCCTCTTTCTTTCCTCAACAACTTTATTTTTCGCAGCCTTTGCCTTTTCTGCATTTTCTTTTGATTGTTTTTCGATATTTTTAATTGATATTTGAGATGGTTTATTTTTTGATTTCGATTTTAAATTCTGTAAAGCGATTTGTTTATTTTTTCTTTTTTGGTACTCTCTTTTCTTTTCCTCTTCTTTTCTTTTCTTTTCCTCTTCTTTTCTTTTCTTTTCCTCTTCTTTTCTTTTCTTTTCCTCTTCTTGTTTCTTTTTATTTACAAAAATTTTGTTTAATCTAGGATCGCGATTACTCTTTGCAATTTCGTTTTTTCTCTTTTGTAACATTTCTTCTTTTCTTTTTTTAGATTGTTCTCTAATATTTTTATATTTTATCGCATTTAGTTCTTTGCGTCGTTCTCTCATCTCTTTTTGATTATTATCTCTTTTTCTCTTTGTTCCTCTTTCTGGTTTAGGGAGTGCTAATTGTTTTCTTTTCTTATCCGAAACATTATTAGGTTCTTCTATTTTATTGGGTTTTGTATTAACGGGACCCTTTATTATTTTTTTAGGTACTACATTATTTTGATTATTATCCCTTTTTCTCTTTGTTTCTTTGAAAGTAACTTTAGTTTTAAACTTTTCAAAACTCCGTCTTAAACTATTTATATCGTCACCCCTTTTAACCTTTTCAGATAACCGTTTCTTTGCTTCTTGAGATATATTGGAATTTAACATTTCATTTATAAAGTCTGATCGTTCCTTTGCATTCTTAGCTTTCTTTTCAGAATTTTCACGAGAAGCTTTTGCTTTTTCTGCATTAATTTTTGCTTTTGCTGCATTCGTCGTAGCCTTATTATATTTATTCTCCTTTTCTTTTAAATATTCCTTGGATCTCTTTTCTGCAAATTTTTCAGCTCTAGATTTCCTATCTTTTACCATTTTATTAAGTAAAATCATGGCTTTTTCTATATTAATTTTATTAGCACTTAATTGTTTTTTAATCTTATTCGTTTCAACATTACTACCAATACCCAGTTTAGTTATTTCATCTTGTAATATTTTCTTATCATCTTCTTTTTTATTCCATATATTATTAATTTCATTCTTACCGTTATTAAAAGTAATTTGATTTCTTTGAAATTTTTTCAAAACATTTTTTATTTTATGTTTTTGTAAATTTTTATTTCTCGCGTGTGTTAATAAACTTTTATACTCGGTATTCTTTTTTGCATTTGAAAGTTTTTGTTCTTCTTTTTCTTTCTGTCTTATTTCGTTTTTCTCGGATTTTTCCCTTTTTCTCTTTTCAGATATATTAAATAAAGATTGTTCTAAATTTTGAACATTTTCACCGAGTTTCCTTTTATTTAAAGTATTAAGTATATCAACAACTTCCTTATTTCTTGGACTTATACCAAATTGTTTCACTTTCTTAATCATGTCTTGTCTTCTTCTATATACACTGTTCTTATCAAGGTTTTGTCGTCTTTGACGGAGATACTTCACTGCTCTGTTATAATTTATCTTCAAATTCTCGTATTGTTGTATATATTTATCTGATTCAGAATCACGGTTCAAATTCAAACTCGAACGTTCGTTTTTTAATTGGTTCAACATTCTTCCCATTTTAGCGATGTTTTTAATTTTATCACTTTCCCTATTACCAATTTTTTTCAGTAAAGCCTTCGACTTTTCGTAACTCATTTTATTATTTTTAAACTTATTTATAACATTAGACGCTTCCGGAACAGTATTGATTTTTAAATCGATTTTCATTTGTTCGAGTGTATCTAATTCCTCTGTGCGTTTATCTTCTTTTTCTTTTATAATTTTATCAATTTCTAATTTTGCATTATCTTCCGATAAATTCTTTCTGTTAATTATACCAATAACACGGTTATTGATTTGTAATTTTTTTGATTTAATATAACTTATCAAACGTTTGCGTCTATTTTCTGTATTTTGAGAAGACGTTTTATCATTATTTTCTTTTTTTATCTTTGTAATTTTTTGGTCGAGACGATATTTTACACTTTCAAAATCTTTACCATATCTACCTGCCAAAAGCTTTCTAAAAAATATCTTATCATTAAAACGGTTAGGTATATTATTTTTAATATTCATCATGTATTTTTGTATTTGTCTTTTCAATATTTCGAATTTTGTATCACCTTTCTGTTTTTGATACGAA
>Ga0163180_10000277_pt1 | contig 29390 bp, 20 predicted proteins | sample AtlANTMetagenome_2_FD_109647 | JGI IMG/M metagenome (GOLD analysis project Ga0163180, IMG submission 109647) | Marine eukaryotic phytoplankton communities from the Atlantic Ocean - Atlantic ANT 4 Metagenome | ecosystem: Environmental > Aquatic > Marine > Oceanic | place: North Atlantic Ocean...
ATGCGTGTGGGAAAATCATCGTCGTCGGTCTCGTCGGGGATGCGCGCGGACGACTTCGACCCGGAAAGCGCGTCTCCGTACTCGAAGACACACAAGAGTGGAGGGTCGAACGGCAACGGGAACGGGATGAATGCGAACGGGAAAGATAAAAAACACCCCGGTGGCGGGTCGAGTGCATTGATGAATAAAGGAATGAAATTGGGAGGCATCGGTCTGGTCGCGTGCGTGTTGATGATCGCGTCGAGAACGTCGTTCGCGATCGCGTTGGTGCTCACGGCGGCGATCGGGACGTTGCTGTTTGCAAAGTATTTATCCGCGTGGGTTTTAGAAAAAGACGAAGGCACTATGGAGATGATTGAAGTGGCAGATGCGATTCGGTCCGGAGCGAACGGTTTCTTTTCCACGCAGTACGGATTGATTAGTAAACTCGCCGTCGCGTGCGCCGCGTTCGTGTTCTTTTTGTACGAGTTCAGACAAGTAACGCCAGAGCAAGAAAAGAGCGGGTTGAACAGTCACAGCGTAGCGATATTGACGACGGTGGCGTTTTTGTTGGGGGCGTTTTGTTCCGGGATGAGCGGATACGCAGGGATGTGGGTTTCCGTAAGAGCAAATTCGAGAGTGGCGGCGGCAAGTCGAAGAGGCACGAGGGAGCCGCTGGTCGTGGCGTTGAGAGCGGGTGGTTTTGCCGCTCTGCTAGTCGTGGCGACGACCGTTTTAGGCGTCGCGAGCTTGTTTGCGGTGTACTCGTGGTGGTACGGGCTGACGAGTGCTGGTACGAAAGGAACGGGCAGTGAGGGAGACGATTTGAGCGAATCGATTGAAAACGTGATTGAGATACCTCTGATGTTGGTTGGGTACGGGTTTGGAGCGTCGTTCGTCGCGTTATTCGCGCAGTTAGGGGGTGGGATTTACACGAAAGCCGCGGATGTTGGTGCAGATTTGTGTGGGAAAGTAGAGATGAATATTCCCGAGGACGATCCGAGGAACCCGGCGGTGGTTGCAGATTTGGTTGGAGACAACGTCGGGGATTGCGCCGCGAGAGGCGCAGATTTGTTCGAGTCTATTGCGGCGGAGATTATTTCGGCGATGATTTTAGGCGCGACCATGGTTAAACGATCAGATATGAGCGTCGCCGAAGCGAAAGGATTCGTGTTGTTCCCGTTGGCTGTTCACGCGATGGACTGTTTCGCCTCGGCGATTGGTATTCTGTCTGTTTCCGACGTCGAACCGAGATATAAACAGGAACCATATTCTGTATTGAAGAAAGGTTATAATGTGGCGTTGGGGATTGCGATTGTGTGTTTTGGCATCGCGTGCAGGTGCATGTTGTTTACGGAGAAAGCCGAAGACGCGTGGAAGTATTTCTACGCGTGCGGTTTAGTCGGCATCGTGTGCGGGTACGTTTTCGTATTTATCGCGCAGTTTTACACTGATTACGCGTTTTCGCCTGTGAGAAAGATTGCAGAGGCGAGTACGACGGGTAGTGGCACGAATGTTATCGCGGGCGTTGGTGTTGGTCTCGAAGCGACCGCGGCGCCGGTGATTGTCGTTTCGTTTGCGGTGGTCGCGGCGTATCTTTTAGGTCAAAATGCAGGATTAGTGGACGAAAGTTCGGACGAACCGATTGGTGGTTTGTTCGGCACCGCAGTAGCCACGATGGGTATGTTATCCACCGCAGCTTATGTTTTGACCATGGACGTGTTTGGCCCAATCGCAGACAACGCTGGCGGTATCGTTGAAATGTCCAATCAACCAGACTCAGTTCGCGACGTGTGCGACGAGTTAGACGCCGTTGGAAACACGACAAAAGCAACGACAAAAGGATATGCGATTGGTTCGGCGGCCTTGGCGTCTTTCTTACTATTTTCGGCATTTATGGACGAAGTTTCCGCGTTTACTGGTCAAGCATTTTCTACGGTGGATATTTGCATTCCGGAAGTTTTTATCAGCGGTTTACTTGGCTCCATGTTGGTGTATTTATTCTCTTCTTTTGCGATCGCGGCGGTTGGAAAATCCGCGCAAGACGTCGTCAAAGAAGTTCGACGACAGTTCGCGGAGAATCCTGGAATCATGACATACGACACGAAACCAGATTACGAACGGTGCGTCTCTATAGTAGCGAAATCGGCGTTACGAGGTATGGTAAAACCGGGTATCATCGCCGTTTCTGGACCGTTAATCACGGGCGTCATATTTCGACGAATTGGCATAGCCACCGGACGCGAGTTACTCGGCGCAAAATGCGTGGCGAGTTTTCTCATGTTTGCAACCGCGAGCGGGATTCTGATGGCGTTGTTTTTGAACACCGCCGGAGGAGCGTGGGATAACGCCAAGAAATACGTAGAAACCGGATTCGGAGGAGGGAAAGGGAGCGAAACGCATAAAGCGGCAGTCACGGGTGATACTGTCGGTGATCCGTTTAAGGATACCGCGGGACCGAGTATACACGTATTGATTAAAATGCTTGCAACGATCACGTTAGTAGCCGCGCCCATGTTTCTCGATTAATAAACTTGTAACTTCAAACAGAGCGAGTAGGTACGAATATTATTAAAGAATAAAGTACCGGGCATACTAGTACGGGTACGTGTAGTTTATCCTGTATTTTCATGTGTTATTAAAAAATGTGTAAACACTCCATGTGTTCTATATATGCAATGCACACGTTTGTTCACTCTCGCCCATCGTATATCTCGTTCTGTCTCTCCCATTTAACGCTTCGTCCCCGCCATGGCCGCACTTCCTTGCATCAACCCGGAACGAATGGCCGAACTCGCTTCTCCCACTGCACCCGGTCCGCTTGGCACAAAGATCGTCGAGTTTCCGCCTTGCGTTCCAACTTCCTTCATCGTGTCGAAGTATTGCGTCATCATCATCATCTCCATTACGTCTTTGGACGAAATGCCATCGACTTCTTTTTGAAAGTTCACCACCGAATCTCTCAAACCGCTAATAATCGCCTGCCTTTGTCTCGCCATACCGGTACCGCTCAAATACTTTGACTCCGCGTCCGCCTCGGCAGCTTTTACTACCATAATCTTTTCCGCCTCGGCACGGTCTTTCGCGGCAACTCTTTGTCTTTGCGCCGCGTTGATTTCGTTCATCGCGCCCTTCACTTTAGGATCCGGCGCGATATCTGTCACCAACGTCGAAATAATGTTATACCCAAACTCCTCCATCGATTTCGCCAGCATGTTCTTCACTTCCTGCGCGATTTCCTCTTTTGACGTGAAAACGTCGTCCAACTTAATTCTTGGCACCGTCGACCGCACCACGTCAAAAATATACGACCGAATTTGCCCTTTCGAATCGGTCAACTTATAAAACGCGTCAAACATGCGACTCTTGTCTTGCAACACTTGGTACTGCGTCGAGATGATGATGTTCACGAACACGTTATCGAGCGTCTTCGTTTCCACGGAAACGTCCAACGATTGGATTCTCGTGGAAATTGACCCGACGTTCGCTTGGCCTGTTCGTCGACGACGGCGTCGAAAAAGAAAGAGAGATTATTCGCCGTGAGCGCTCGCTTCGGCGGCGCGCGTACTCCTCTGACAAAGTAGAGTCGTTACGAAAGAAGAGTCGTAGTAAAGAGAGAAAAAAAGGAACACAACGGGAACACGCGAACGTACCTAAGCACGGAATGATGCAGTGGCATCCAGGGGGTGCAAATTTGTCGAATTTACCGCACGTGGCGATGACACCGCTGTGCGTTCGAGAGGGAGAGAGAGAGAACAGTCTCGAGTCAGCGCGCGCATTTTTGAACGACCAATCGGATCCCAAAATTCAATTGGAATAATCAAACGAAAAAAGTACATCGAGAAAAGGAAACAACACCGACGAGAAAAGACAAAAGACACACGCACAATGTGCCCTGATCAACGCATGTCCAGCACGCCATTTTGTGTGTGTGTGTGTGTGTGTGGTGTGTGTGTGTGTAAGTGCTACGTGTGCGTAGAAATTTGAGGACGATCGGGTGCCTTGCAAAAATGTGCCAGATTTTTTTCTAATACCCTAAACATAATGGAAGAAAAGAGGAGGAGGAGGAGGAGTATTTTTGGTAGGTACGCGATACGACGAATACGACGATGAATACGATTATTGTTTCCTAGTGTACGGATTTGGACTGAACTTGAAAGCACCATCTTCGCTGGGCCATTGCGTCATGCGCTCGGTTTTTGTGATCGTCACGTTTGGTCCACGGATGCCTTTCCAACTCTTCTCGCTGGCGTGCACGACGCCGACGACGACGGAATCCGAGAACGTCGGCGAACTGTGACCGTCGAAAACTAACGCGTGAGAGTGACCACCGTCAATTAAAGATTTGACGCACGTGACCGAAGAAGAGTCCCAAGCCCAGATACCACCGACGTTCTTCGTGATTTGGGAGGAAGAGAGCAGGCAGCGGGCGTTATTAGAACAGTCGACGCCGGGGCCCTTGCATTCGCGAAGGATAGTGTTGGAGAGGATGGAGCATTCCGCGTTCTGGGTGACGACGATTGCTTCTTCTTTGGTATTTTCGACGACGCAGTCTCGAATGGTACACGTGGCGTTGTCGGTGACGTAGACGCCGGCGCGTTCACCCCCGTGGATTTTGCAGTCGATGAAAGTGGCGTCGGCTTCGCGCGAGAGGCGCGCGCAATTGTTTTTACCGGTAATGTCGCAGTTTCGAAAGGTAGCTTTGGCTTTGTCCGTGACGACGAGACCATCGCAGCCGGTGCAAGAGAAAGAGCAACCTTCGATTAAGGTCTCATACTGGCGTTTATTCAGGATGTTGCCGCGTTCCATTTGGGCGATACGCAAGGATTCCGCGAACCCGGAGAAATCGAAATCGACGTTGGAAACGACGCATGATCGAGTGATCCGGAAGGTTGGGCTGTTAGCGCGCATGTCGATGGTAGCTTCTTTTAGCGCACCTTCGCCTTTGATCCACACGCGTTTTGTGACGCAGACAGTTTCGCCGGCTCCGTTGTGTATGCCTCGCAAAAGGAGTATTTTATCGCCATCGGATGCCATTTCGACGGCTTCGCGAATCGACCGAGCGTGAAGGGCAGTATGTTTATCCACTTCGGCTTTTCTTCGCGCTTCAGCCATGTACCCATCCTCTTTGCTGTATCGCTCGGTATTTATTGGGTTTTTGTGTTCGTCAGTGACGTCGAATTGGGCGTTTGTCGGAGCATCTTTGCCCAACCACGCCTCTTCGCCCGCCGATCGGACGTAAATGACGCGACCATCGAAGCCAGCCGGGGAACCATTTTTCGCAGCTTTGATGGCGATGACGTCCAAGAAGTCTTTAAACGGTTGTGATGACGTGCCTTTTTCGAATTCGACGAGCTTTTCGCCCACGCGTAACGATGTGACTGCTAAAGACCACGCGGAAAGGGCAGCGTACGCTTCGCCACAGCGAAAGCGTGCTTTCGACCACTCGGGTGCAATCGTCGTCGCTTGGATGGCGTCTTCTAAAGCCCCAAATACATCTTCCCCGTCTTTTAACTTAGCTTTCGATCGGTTACACAAAGTCACCACAGCGATCAACTCTTCTTCCGATAACTCCTTATTCTTTGTGGTATTGTTATAACTCGTCTCTTCTCGTCCTTCTTCTTCTTCTTCTTTCCTCTTCCTCCTCAAATCTGCTTCGCATAGATTCAAAGCTTCGTCGTACATCGCCACCGCCATTTTCAAATCGTTTGCGCGCATTAAACCGTTCGCTTTTTCTCTCAGCACGTTCGCAGAATGCTCCAAGTTTACCTCTTTCAATCTCGCGTCTGGCGTCGTTCGTTTCCTCTTTTCGAACACGTCCACCAACTGTTCCGAGGCTTTCTCTGCCTCCAGATCTTCCTTCGAGACAATCTCCGATTCCTCTCTCCGTTCCTCTCTCGCGACGTCTAGCGCTTCTTTTGGGAGCACTTTTTTCATGTTCAGGTCTTTCTCCTCCAGTTTCGCCGCCTTCTTCACCTTCGCCAGGTAGCGTTGTTTCTCGTTCAGATCGTGCTCCGGATTGATCTCGATTTCAGAGACGTGTTGTTTTTCCAATCGTTTCAGCGCCTCGCGCGCTTTCATCGTCCCTTCAATCGCGTCCAGCTTTTTTTGCACGTCCGGACCAGACCCGGTGTCGGTCCACCTGCGCCTGAGCTTATCGGCGAGCGATGTCATCGGAGAGAGAGAGAAAGAAAGAAAGAAAGAAAGAGCGTGGACTGTCGATGAATAAATGCCGTAACGCCTTTTTTTTCTAAAAGTTTACATTTTAAAAGAGATACATTTCGTACGCACGCGTGGATACTACAACAAGAAAAATCAACGTACAGAACTAGTCCGCGAGTCGACGCTTTTAAGTCTATCCATGCATGGATAGACGCGCCTCTCGCAGGTCGAATGGAATCGCGAGGATAAATATCGCGCGCTAAGCGATACATTATGAATGTGTTTCCGTTATAGCGCGGTCACGTCGTATCCGCTCCGCGTTTTCTGCGCATTCGCGAGATCTTTTGTGCGCGTGCCGATTTCTTAAGTCGCCAGAGCCTTTTTCAAATCAGATTCGAGACCTTGTTCCAGTGGATCTCTCGGGGAGTACCGTTTAATAACTTTCCCATCTCTACCGACTAAAAATTTTGTATAATTCCACGGTATATCTTCTCCGCCGGTCTGCGCTTTCAAATATTCATACAAAGGATCGGCCGGGCCTTTCGCGATGGGATCGTCAATTAACGGTGCCATTAACGCCGCATCTGGATCATCCTTGTACTCCTCCCATCGGGCCGGGTCCACGACTTTACACGACGTCCCTTTGTTTCTCACGGCAATTTCGTCCATCACTTGAAACCCGTCGCCTTCAATCTTAAATTTCATTTTAGCTTTCTCCCTTTCCCCCGCGGAGCCGAGAGGTCCTTGACATCCAAACTGATTCACCGGAAAGGCTATGATCTCAAAGCCGTCTTTGTTATATTTCTCAAACATCTGCCTGAGCGACGGGTAGTTTGAGTTTGCCAGAGGTCACTCGCTCGCGACGTTGACTATCGCCGTGACTTTACCTCTATATTTTCCAAGCGATACCATTTTCCCGTATTGTTGCACGGTAAAGTCATACACGTTCGCCGGCTCCTGCGCTTTTGCGCCCGCGGCGCGCAGCGCCCCGGCGCCAACGGTGACGACACACGTCGTCGACGCGACGAGCACGTTTCGACGTCTCGTCTTTTTTTCCGTCTCGTCTTTTTCTTCTTCTTCTCCTCCTTCTCTTCCCGCGACGTCATCATCTTTCGTCAAAGTCGCTTTTGTGGGTGTCGTCCGCCGCTTCCAAAAATCCATTGCATTTCGTCGTTTCTTTCTCTCAAAGGAGCCGCGCGTGGGCGCCATTCTCGGGCACGGCGCGAACGAACACGACGAGGTCATCCTCCTCCTCGTCGTCGTCGATGTCGTCTCTTTGTCTCTTTGTCTCTCTCACACACACGCTCTCTCTCTCTCTCTGTCTGAGCACCTTTTTTGGTCCTTTTTGAGTCCGTTCTTTTAACAAACCATAAAACCCTAAATGGAAGTGCCATTTTTTGGGGGAAGTTTTTTTTTGTCGAACATCTCCCCCGTAAAATCATTACTGCACAAACGAAGCAACACTCCTTTTCGCATACACACGCGGGAAGACGCGACGCGCGAAACGCACGTCGCCGTCGCGAAACGCGTCGCAAAAAACGGACCGGTCGAGGAACTTTCGTAGGTTTCGAGGTTTCTCGACGAGAGCACGGGGACTTTGCCCCGGGCGGCACATTCTTTTTTTGAGAGTTTAAGTGGATATCTACCACTAATCTTTTTCTCTCGTTTTTTTTTTGCGCGCGCGGAAGCGTCTGCTTTTTGAGCCATCGCGGGGGGACGGGGACCGCGGAGAGAGGGGATTCTCGCGGAGAAACGCGCGCGCATCGCGAAAAAGGGTCCGGAGACGCGCGCATACGGTCGCGCGGTGTGCTCGAGAGGTGGAATAAAAAGGAGAGCGGGAACATTTCGGTTAGACAATTGAAAATTTGTTTTGATTTCGTAACCGAAATTATCCACGAGAAGTCATCATCATCATCATCATGCCACTTCGAACGCTTCTCGGAGAAAAGAACGACGAGAACACGTACGCGGACGTGTGCGACGAATTGTTAGCGTCTGGGGTATTATCACCAGTAGACGACGATATTTTGTTGGAGGACCCTTTGTTAGAGAGAGGTGGGACTCGAGACGAACTCGCGGAGTTTATTGAAGCGGAGATTCAACAGACCAATCAGAACGACGCGGCGAAGACCACAAACAATCGAAGCGCAGAGGAGCGAGAAAGTAACGAAGGGGAGAGAAATTCCGCAGAGACGCACCCTTCGACGTCGAAACGGTCGAATCAGAGCAGCTATTCAGGTGAACATAAAAAACGAGACTCGGATGATGACTCGCAAAAGTCAAATAGCAATCCAAGCACTGCCGGTTCGACAAAAGGGGAGAATACCACCACCACTACTACTACTAATTATAATAGTAATAATACAAGCGGCAACAAGGCGGTATCAACCAACCAACTACAACGAGGAGTAAAGAAAGGATATCGAAGATCGCATTCGTTCGCGTTGTTGGAAGACTTGGGTCACCAGCAGCCGAATTATTACACGCTTGGACCGATTTTGGATGACTCGGCGATGCGATATGTGGAGATGAATCCGAGTTATTCAAAGTTTGACGATTTAGAGTACACACCTGTAAATCCGGCGCCGATGGTTGGAGAGTTTAATAATTTGGGTAGAAACGGTTATATCAACGAACAGCAAATGCGACAAATGCAACAAGGAGGAGGATCGAAAGTCAAACAACGACAACACGAGGACGTGAATACAAACATTAGCCCGACAGATAATTTCGGCGGTCCACATCATCCTCGTAACCATTTTGAGCCGCCGCCGCAGCAACAACAGCAACCGCTGCCGCCGCAAGCACAAGCACCACAGAGAGGAGTAGTGTACCATAATCAACAACAACCGCCTCTAGTTGGTGTAGTGCAGCAAGAATATACATCAGTCAATCGAGCCGGCGCGGCTGGTCCGCAGCCTGGTAACATTTCTTGGTCGCACATGCCGCCGCAACCCGGTATCCCACATTATCAGTACATGCAACCACTACCACCATCTCAACAACATCAGTATCAAATGCAACAAGGAAGGTTGCCACAACAACAACAACAGCAGCAGCAGCAACAACAACAACCGGGCATACCGCCGTCGCAAGCGCAAATGACGCGTCTCGATCGATTGAAGCGATGGAAAGAAAAACGTAAAAATCGCGTCTTTACGAAATCCATCCGGTACATGTCAAGAAAAAAGTGCGCGGATAATCGTCCAAGAATCAAAGGCAAGTTCGTGAAAGTATCCTCTCTGTCGAGTTTGACGGATATCGCCGAAAACAACGACGACAAAGAGAAAAAGAAAAAAGAAGAAGGCAAAGATAACGAGTCGGGTTCTCTCGAGACGGGTGATAGAAAGGAAGAACCGAGAGAAAAAGCGAAATCGGAAGAGACAAACGATTTGATTCGCGATTTGCGAGAAAAGGCTATCGAAGCCGGTCTCGGCGTGGGCAAACCGTTATCGAGGTTACGCAGAAACAATGTACATGCATCGGAGCCAAACTTGGCGTCGCTTGCCGATATATGAATTAGTAGCACAAGAGATTTTCGGGGGAGTGTATCAAAATTTTAAGAAAGAAGAAAACAGATGTATTCTTTTCGAGATGTACCAAGAGGAAAAAAACACATTTAAGCGTAGGCAATTAACAGTTTAGAAAGCAGCGATACGTATGGATTACTTGTAAATATGTGTACCTATATTCATATGTGTGGGTAGTACAAATAAAATCATCATTTAAAACCATGAGAGCTACCTAGTGTTTATTCTAGAAACAATTTACGCGTGCGCGACTTCTATCATACCTTTGACGGATCGTTCAAATCCTCCTTGGTTAAAAATTCATCGATATGTTTCAATACCGGTCCAAACTTCTCCACCAACTCTTTTCCATCAGTTTCTAATACCTTCTCGCCGCCTAAACTCTCCACGAATCCTTTCCTGGCCGGAGGAAACTGCAAAACCACCGAAAACGCCGACGACGACACCCATCCATGAAACGGTTTCAATTTTTCCGCGTACGCGTACGAAGCCGCCTCCTTCGTTTCCGTGCGTTGATTTTCGGCGAGTTTCGAGACGAGGACGACGACAAACTCTAAAAACCGTTTTAACCAGAGAAGACCTTTCGAACAGCTCGTGTTCGCAGCGAACGAGTTCGATTTCTTCTCGTCCAGAAGGATATCGAACAGCTGCGCGACAGAGAGAGAGAGAGAGAGAGAGAGACGGTAGGGGGTCAGTACGGACGCGAGCAAAACACAGAAGACGCGCGCTGCCTCGTCTTCGTCGTCCTCCTCGTCGCGATCCAGAAAAAGACGCGCACACCAAACGCACGCACGTTTTCGAACTCCTTTTCTTTCTTGCTCAGTCGTTCCACGTTCCCCCCGACGTCCGCTTTCGCCGGTTTAAACGCCACCCCTAACGCGTCCAACACGGGCAGAAACAATCGACAGCATCCCAAAAACGCCGTCGTTTGCAACGGATGGTCGTCGTCGAGAGGGTCGAGCTCGCGCGTCGCGTCGACGATTGGTTTGATAAGATTATTATTGACGACCACCACCCCGGGGGTCATGATGATTGCGACGATGGTTGTGTGTTTTGTTTCGAGAGAGAAGAACCCCGTTTCGTATCAAAGCGCGTTTGTTGGGGGTGGTCGTCACACAATTAGTGCCGCAAAAAGTGAACTCTTTTTTCCAATCATGTTTCGATTTTATCCAATTTGTGTCGTCACAGATTGTTCCGCGAAGAGAGGCGACACGCACGATTTCGATGCGGGTCGCGTCGTCGCAGGCGGCGCGGGCGGCGTCCACGGTTTGGTCGTGCCCGTCGTCGTCGTCGTCGTCCTCTTTTCGACGACGCGCCGCGAGAGGCGGAGGAGGAGGAAGAAACGGTGCTGCTTCCAAATGTCGAGCTGCTCGAGATGACGACGACGACGACGTCGTCAACGACTCGGACGCCGACCGGGCGGACGCCGGCCCGGACGCGTTCTCAGGGTCAATTTTACAAGACGTCCGAAAAGGACAAGACGGGTTTACCACGGAACTGAGGATTAAAAGGCCGGGGGGAGAGAAGGATCCGGCGGATCCGAGTCAGTTTCCGACTCTCGGGGATATCGTAGAAATCACCTTCAGTTTGCGTACCTCGGAAGGTCAGATTTTACAAGACGAAGACGAGGCAGATCCGGTGACGTTTGAAGTCGGCGCCGCGGACGTGGTAGGAAATCCATTGTTTAAAGCGTTCGATAAAGCGGTGAGAAACATGACAATTAACGAGACGAGAGAAATTGAAGCATCGGGTGGAGAGTACGATCCGAACTTGTTGTTTCGCGTGCCGCGAGAACATCCGGAAATTGAACGGTTGAGAGAAGTGTGGGCGGATAAAGGCGGGTTGCAAGAAGGCGGGACCGTGACGCTGATGAATGGGAATCCGGCGGTGATTAGATCGATGACGGATGATGTGGTGATGTTGGATGCAAACCACCCGTTCGCAGGGAGCGATATTTTGTTTGATTTAACGTTGAGAGACATCCGCGCGAACGAGGAGTAAAGGGGTCTGCTTTACTACGTACGTGGTGTGTTATTTGATTATTATATACTAAAAGACATGTAATTTCTATAATCTATTGCCCATACACGCAGACTTTGCCTCGTAAACCAGTAGCCATCATTAATCGACGGATGTAATGTTCGACGGAGATGATGTGTTCGTCTTTCACCACAGCTGATTTCTTGAAGTACTTGCCGCCACCTCCGGAGAAGCCATAAACGTCCACTCGTGTGCACGCGCCAGATTCCATCAGCGAAATCATGCGAGCTAAACCACCAGTCGGTGTCCCTTTGGTGATTTTCTTATCCTTTTTATAAATCTTATAAATTTCTGTGATGGCTTTTCGCCAGGAGGGCAACGCAATACTGTAGCCGACGATTCTCGCGCCGTCTTTACGTACAAAATTTTTGGGAATGATTTTTGGAATCATGTAATACTTGGACGGTTTTTGGTTCCCTCCGATGGCGCCGACGTAAGAATCTTTTTGCCACAATCCGTCCGTTTTAGATCCGATATCTTTCTCGAACCCTTTCATTTTCGAGTTGAATCGAACGACGAAATCATGCGCGTCAATTTGCGTGCCCCATCCTTTCTTTAACATGTTATCGGCGGAACCAACCAGTGCGCACGTGCCGAGTTGTCCTTTTCCGAAATCTGGTAAGTCTTCTAAGATGTCCGTAACCGTAGTTTCCGCGGACATGTACTTACGAATCCACTGTTTCCCGTTCCCTGGCGAAAGCGCGTCGACGCACGTCTTATCCATGAACCAACACTCGCGCTCGTCTGTGAGTTGTTCGGCAATCTTCTCAGCTGCCGCGATACTCGGGGCACCTTTCGTAATCTTACCATTCGTTGGGTACGCTTTCTCTCCATTCACGGCTTCGTAACAAAATTTCGGCGGCGAGAGATCGGCTGCAAGTTTTTTAAATTTGTCCGTTTTCAGAAACGCTTTGCGCTCTTCCGTCGTCCTAAAAGTGGGCGGATCGTCGTTGTCCTCGCCATCGCTACTGGTCTCACGATCACCATCACTACTATCATCACTACTTACATTATCGTCTTTTTCTACTTTCCTGTCTTCATCGTCGTCGATTTTGTCGTCATCTCGTTTGTCCACCTCCACCTCTTCGCTCTTTTTCTTCCCGAAGTGCCCGAACAAATTGTTCGCCATCCATCCACCTCCAGAGCTACTCTTACCACTATTACTCCCAGCCGGAGGACTCGGCGGCGGATGCGCTTTCTTCCACGCGATATCATGTGCCTCGATTGCAGCCATCACCTCTTCTCCAGTCATCATCTTTCCCCCGTCTCCTCCCGATTTCTCTTCCATCTCTTCCTCCTCTCGCGCGTTTTCTTCTCTCGCGCGTTCCATCCGCGCTTCTTCCTCCTCCTTCTCTTTTTGTTCTCGTAGCTTTTTATTCTTCACGTGGTCTTCTCGTTTTCTCTCCAACCATTCGCTCAGACCGGGTAATTGCATAGGCTGATCCGTCCCTCTCGATTTTTGCAGCTCTCGATCGATCGTCTCCGTCGCCTCTTGAAACAAGTGCACGAGCGTCTCTGCGGACATCTCCTCGAAGTGTTCAATCTGCGTCGTCGTGTACCCCATCTTCTCCAGTTTCTCTCTGTACTCGCGTTCGAATCGTCCCACTGGGCTGTGATCGTGCCTCGGATCTAAATACTCGTGTTTGAACCCTTCCATGGACGGGAGCTTCCCCGTGCTCTTCGCCGTGTTCACGTGATGCCTCGCGCTCGATTCCGCGAAGATGCCGCCCCCGAGCGCGTCGGCTTTGTACAACGACGCCGTCGCGATGACGACGAACGCGGAAACCACAGCGAGGGCGCGCACCAGCATCTTATTCTCGCTCGTCGTCGTCAAAGTCGTCGTCAAAGTGCCAGACGACGACGACGACATCCTTGTGTTTCACAAGAGCTGCTATCTCTAGTGGACTTTATCGATTGAAAATGATGATGATTAAAAAAAAAATGTGAAAAGTTTTTCTCTTCAAAAAGAGGTCTCTCTCTCAGAACACTAAACCCTACATTCTCAAGAAGTTTAGGGTTTTGTTTTTTTGTGTGAACAGTTTTTTTTATTCATTTTTTTTGTTCCTTTTTAGGAGAAGACGACACGACTTTGGGGGGACCTTTTGTACCTGTACGACACCACCAAAACAAAAAGCCTTTTGGATGTCGGCGTCGTCGCGCCTGCTGAAAAACAAAACCCGTTGTAACGCGGCGGTGTTGGCGGCGGCGAAACGCTTGTTTCAACGGTCGTCGTTGTTTTCGTCGCATCATCATCATCATCAGTATTGTCATCGCAAAGTTCTTTCGGAGGTCTCGAAATTTTGCAATAATAATGGTTCTGTCGGGAACAATAACAACACCTTTTTTACCCACCAAAAGCACCGACTTGGAAAACGGACGATGACGACGTCTTCGAACAACAACAACAACAACAACAACAAAGGAAAGCACGGAGCGACGAAAACGATGCAATCGTTCTCCGGGCCACCGCAAAAAGTCGTCGCGCGTCCAGGCGTGGTCGCCGCGGATGGGATGCCGAGGTATCCAAATCTCACGATTCCTGGCATGCTGAGAGGGTCGGATTACGTCGGGACGGCGTCGTTCGCGTTGACGGGAACGCTGTTAGCCGCTTCGAAAGGGCTGGATTGTTTCGGGGCTCCGGTGATAGGACTGATAACTGCCGTCGGTGGAGGGACGATACGAGATTTCGTGCTTGGCGCGGGAAGAAGAGCGTTTTGGATGGAAGAGCAAGAGTACGTGTACATAGCGTTGGCGACTGGCGTCGCGACATTTTTCGGGTGGGAGTACGCGAAGAAACATTTTGAGGAGGTGAGAGACGACGCGTGGTGGATCGAAGCCAGCGATGCGTTGGGCGTTGGCGCATTTTGTGTCATTGGGTGCATGAATGGGGTTAGAGCTGGCGTGAGCGCGATTAATTGCATCGCGTGCGGCGTGTTTACCGCCACCGGCGGAGGCGTCGTGAGAGACGTCATCGTAGGGAGACCGCCGAGGATTTTCCATTCGTACGCGACGGCGTATGCAACGCCCGCCGCGGCTGGTGCGGCGACGTATCTTCTAGCCAGAAAAATGGGTGTTTCGACGAGCGCGAGGATTGTATCCGGGGTTACCGTGGGTATTTTAGGACGCGTCGCGAGCGAATCCGGGAACGTGCGTTTGCCTTTGTACGAAAGCCAAGAGGCGAAAGCGAACGCGAAAATGAAAGGAGACAACAGAGAATGACGACGACGACGACGACGACGACCTAGCGCAAAACAGCGGCAGTTTTAGTAATCTGTAGGTATATATATATATTTATATATATGCGTATAAATATAAATCAATAACGTGTTGTGTTTGTAATAACAAATATACTATGAGCTCACTACTCTTTCACCGGAGTCACCAATCCTTGCGAACACTCGATGGCTTTCCACTCCGCTCGCGTCGCCGCGTCCATCTCCCCGAACGGAGGGTACGCTTCCTTAATCAAACAACTCTCGCTATTCCGCACGTACGCCTCCAACACCGCCCCTTTCTTGCTCGATAACGGTGGGACCTCCCACGGCGTCAATCCCGCGTATTCGTACTGCGTTCGCACGACTTGGTCTAAAGACACGACCGAAGCGTACGAGTTCGTGTGTCCTTTGTGATCCCATTTGTATCGTTCGATATACGCGTCGTATTTTTTAACGTACAATTCGACGTCGCCCGTGCCTTCGCGCAACAGTTCTCGCATGCGAGCGACGATGTCTTTGGTGTCGGTCTCGTACTCGCCGGTTAACAACGCGCCGTCGTCGTCGTCGTCTTTGGCGAACGATGATTCCAACGATGCGCAAAAGTTTCCAATCAAAAACGTCGAAGGAACGATGATGGTCGAGACGAATCGTCGTCTCGTCGTCGTCGTCGTCGCACAAAGGCGCGATGATGACTTCTTTGCAGCAGTATTTGCACCGCTTTTGAGGACGCTTGGAGACGACGACGATGATGTCGCCATGGTGGTGGTGGTGGCCATCGTTGATGCGATCGATATTATGTGAAGACAGTTACGCGTGTGGAGTTTTGTCTCTCAACACTAAAAAAAAAGATACGCAAAAAAAAAGTCGATCGCGACATAAAAATGACCACCTCATCGCCATCGACTTTGGAGCTCCGGGGGGGCGGTCTTGCGGCGGGGTGTTGTTCCTTCTTCTCCGCGAAGAACTGCCAAGAACGCGGTGGTGCGTTCCAAAAAAGGGTTCCCCCAAAATCATCGTCATCGTCATCATCGTTTGGGAGAAGAAGAAGACGACGACATCGAAAAATCGTCATTATCCAAAATGGCTTCTTCGACGACGTTCTCAAAGCGGTCACGCCGAAAGAAGTCTTCGCGGACGCGTCGAAAGAGAAAGCGCTCGAACGCGAGGCGTTGATCGCGCGCGCGCCGAAAGGGACGATGAAATCGGCACACGCGTTACTCGCGAATACGGTCATCGACGGGGAAGAGTTGACGATCGCGTACGACGCGCGCGAGCACGGTTGGACCGCAAAGGCGTTTCACGAGCGCGTCGACGGGAAAGGTCCGACGTTGATCATGGGGAAAACGGTCAAAGGAGGGAGATTTGCCGGGTATAACCCGCTCGGATATTTCTCGGTAGAAGATTATCGCGACTGTCCGTCGGCGTTTTTGTGCGTGTTTAAGGACGAGCAGACGTTTTTGAACGGGGACCGGAGTGGGATGGAGATATTGCCGAACGTGGGTTCGCCGGCGATTTTCGATTTCGGAGCGCAAGGCCCCACGTTTGGCGTCGATGGACTGCGTATTCCTTTAGGAAACGCACCGAGAAATGGCTCGTCGTACGCCGGGGTCGGAGATGCTACGACCTCGTATGGAAGCTCGAAGAAATGCATAAGTCGGCTTGGCTCGCATTACGCGTCGACGAGGAGCGACGGCATTACGAACGTGTTCGCAAAAGGGGAGAAGAATGAAACTGAGTTGAAGGAATTAGTGGCGCTCGTTTCGCCGTCTATGGAAAGAGATGGACTGTACGTGAGTTGAGAATGTATGTATTGATAGTATAGATTGTAAAGTATAGAATGCAGATATAATTGATTCGTTGCGTATTCAAATGCAGCTAGTCTGTTTACGGAATGTTGTTACATCGTTAACTAAAAAATAGTGGGTATTTTGCACTTACGTTTCATCCTCTAGGATTCTAAATTTAGCCATTTATGATCGTATCGTCTTCTTCTATTTTCTGCATCGCAGCTTTGGTTTTCTCGTCCATCGAACGCGTATATTTTCGCGTCGACCCACCAACTTTTCGGTACATTTGCTTACAACTTGTTTCCGTGCGGCCGATGGCGGCGGCGACTTTCTTCCAAGGAATGCCTTTCGCGCGCATGTCGTTCATCAATTTCAACTCGTACGAAGACCAGGTCGTGTTCCGCACGCTGCTTTGCGCGATCTTTTCGACCTCCTCGCTTTTAATCGTTCCTTCGACTCGTTCTAACAGAATATTCGAAATTTCCTCTTCGACCGATTTCTTTTGTCCTTTTGCAGCTTTGACGCCTCCAACGATTGGTCGGTCGTCCACGCGCATTGGATTCGATGAAAACTTGCACCTATCTTCGGGTAAGATGGCGTGCTTCTGTAATATTGCCGCACGTTGCGGCGCGCGAAGCTTCTGTAATGCGCGCTGTTCGATCGATCGAACGGCACTGACACTCAAACCCATTTTTCGTGCTAAAATGTTCACCATTGAGTTCCCGCGCACGGGGAGTTCATCCTCGAATTCGTCTAAACCGAATTTGTGGCGTAAAACGAACCGTTCGCGAGGAAGCAATGTATCAAACACTTGCTCTAAATCGTCTTTGAACAAATCGCGTTCGACGAGTATCAGCGCACGCTCTTCGACATCGGTCGTGCAGAAATCTGCCGATGGCGTAGCTCCGTTCTCATCGCCTTGGTCGGCGACCAAAATCTCCGACGTATCGCCAATTTCATCGGCAAAGTTTCTATTCCCTGTCGCGCGTTGCATCGCATAGCTCACTCCAAAGTTACTAATCAGTTCTAGTCTCTTGACGTCTACGCCTGCCACTCGCGCAACTTCCTCGTCCGTCGGCATTCGCCCTAAAGATGCTTCCAAATTCTTCTCTACATTTTTAATCTTCATCTTCTCCACTCGCGCGTGCGTCGGCGTTCGAATCGTGTTCGAGTTGGAATCTAAACCTCTCTGAATGCTACTCAATACCCACGCGTAAGCGTACGTGGAAAACCTAAACCCTAAAGACGGATCGTACTTCGATGCCGCCTTGACTAATCCTTCTTGTCCGTCTGAAATCATATCTGAAAGTTGATACGAAAAGTTCGTGTTCGCCCCCGTGTTTCTCTGTTTCATCGTTCTGTACGCACACAATCGAGCTAAGCCGATGTTTTTAGTGACTAATATTTGTCTCGCGCGTTTTCCAGCGTCTAATCTTGTGCGAAGTTCGTTCACGTTTAATTCCGCGGCTCGAGCGAATTTTTGTTCGTACACGACATCTTCCTCCCGTCTACTTCTATTTTTACCCCCGCTATCGCTAATCATCTCGGTCGCGTTTTTCGGTTTGGCATCGAAAATGCTCAAAATAGCATCCGATGTAGCCATTGGATTTTTCTCGTCACTCGCGTCCATCCCCTCGCCTCTCGTTCCCGCGAAGAGTTCGTCGTTGTCCAACGCTTTAGCGATGTACTCTAATCGTAACAACTCCTTCACGGCTTCCCCCAAGACTTTTTCAGTTCGCGCGTCCAGTAATACGACGCCGTCTGGCGAATCCTTCTCCATCGTAGCGTCCTTGCCGTTTCCTTCTTTCTTCGTCCCGCCGCTCTTCGCATTCGCCAAGGATGCCCGTCCTTCGTTTCTTCTCGCTCCCGAACTCTTTTTTTGTCGTCGTCGTCGTCGTCGTCGTTCCCTTCGTTTCGTCTCGGCCGTTTCTTCGTCTTCTTCTCCTTTCGTTCCCTTGTTCCTTTCCTCATCGCCTTTCGCCTTGGATGACGACGGTTGCACCACGCTCGCCGCCATCCTCCTTTCCTCGTCCACCGTCTTCGCGAAACACTGGTCCTCCTCCCGTGGTGGTGGTCGTCGTCGTCGTCGTCGCGTCCGCGTCCTCGCGAACTCTGCGTTGTTCGCCTCCACGACGCGACCCATAGCGCGACGACGTTCGCTCGACGATGACGATGACGTCGACGCGCATTGCGTTGTGGGCATCCATCTCTCCGCCAACACCATCCTCGCGGACATCATCTACGACGCCGCCGCCGCCTCTCCGAAAAACCGACCCGCGAGAAATAATAATACCATCGTCATCGTTATTATCGTCGGTCTTCTTCTTCTCGTGTTGCCCCAAAAGTTATTTTTATCATCGCCTCTCGGAGGGGTCGAACGATGCTCCAAAAATGACGACTCGAAAGTGTCCACGACATCCAAAAGACCAAACAAAAGGAGATACATATATACACATACCGTTTCGATACGCATTACAACAACAACAAAAACAACAACAAAAACAACGCGAGCACGATATCTCGTGTTTTTTTATTATTTTCGATGTGGTGGACGCCAACGTCTTCCTCGTTTGAGTCACACGGCAACCAACGCCGCGACGTTGCGGTCGAGTTCGGCAACGCCGTCTTGTTTGGCGCGCCGGACGACGGCGACGCCAACAGATCTCGCGGTATCGCCGAGCGTGTCTATGGTTCTCGGGAAGACGCTCCCGACGGCTAAATCTTCTTTGGTAACTTCTTGAGCTAAGCGTTCGGCGGCAGCTAAGAACATGCCGGAAGTGACCGAGGAGGCTTTGGCCGCGATGGCGCCGCGAGCGACGCCGGGGAAGATGAACGCGTTGTTCGCGAAACCTGGTTGGAATTGAGGGGTGGCCGAGTCCAGAGGAAATTTCGTACCAGAAGCGAAGACAACTTTGCCGGAAGTGTAGTCGTAGGCTTGTTTAGCCGTGCATTCGGCTCTGGATGTTGGATTGGAAAGAGCGAACACGATTGGTCGTTTGTTGTTTTTCGCCATTTCTTGGAGAACCGGTTTGGAGAAGGCGTTTGGCACCGCGGCGGCACCGATTAACGCGGTCGGTTGGCAGAGTTGAACAGCCGAAAGAACGTCAGCGGCATCGAACACCTTCTCCGGCTCAATTCTCGCGAATCGTTTCTTTTCGTTGGACAAATCCGCAAAATCTACTCGGGAAGTTGTCACCATACCTTTGCTGTCAAACAACCACACTCGCTTCAACGCGTCTTCTTCGCGCAATCCTCTCGATTTCAACGCACGAACGAATAAGTCCGCAGCGCCGAGGTTAGCCTGTCCCGCACCAAAGAATAATACCTTTTGTTTTTCTAAAGGCAAAACATTCTCGATTCGCGTGGACGCGATCAAACCAGCCAAGGTGACTGCCGCCGTGCCTTGAATGTCGTCGTTATATGTCACAACGCCGGGCACGTCTTGAAATTTCTTCAATATGCGAAACGCGTTTCGAGGCGCAAAGTCCTCAAAGTGAATGATGACGTCGTCACCGTACCGTTTTCGAATCGCAAACACCGTTTCCTCTATTAATAAGTCGTACTTTTGACTCCTCTCACGGTTCTTGCGTAAACCGACGTACAACGGATCTTTCAAATGGTCTTCGTTGTTCGTCCCAGTATCGATTTGGACTGGCAATAACCATTCTGGGTTGACGCCGCTGGCGGCGTACACCATACCTTTCCCGACCGATATCCCCATACCGTTCGCACCTTGGTCACCTAACCCTAATATCCTCTCTCCATCTGTAATCACCGCTATCTTTACGTTCTCGTTTCGCCACCTCTTCACTAACTTCTCCACCTTGCCGCAATCGTTCAACGACACCCACAATCCTCTCGGACGATCTAAAATCTCGCCAAATCTCACGCATGCTTCCCCGACCGTCGGCGTGTACAAAATCGGCAACAACTCTTCCACGTTCGCTCGCAACAAGTTATAAAAAGTCTGCTCGTCTCTGTTTTGCAATCCAACCAAAACTTTATACCGTTCAAAATCCGTGCCGCACGCGTCTAAACTCTTCTTCGCTCTCAACGTCTCCGTCTCCTCGCTCGTTCGGTCGCCCGCGGGAAGTAACCCGACTAAACCTCTCGCCTCCTTATCACTTGTCGCCATGTTGTGGTACACTTTGTTATCGGACAACGCGTGGTATCCCATAGAATCTATGGTTGGATCGACGAACGAGGATGTCGATGACATTTCCTCCGACGTCTTCGATATCGCTATCGTTTGGTTCGGCGTGAGCGCTTCCGATGGGATAGGAAAGGAGACATTTTTCACGACATCCACGGACGCTGGAATCGTGCCTAAAACCGTCAACACGTGTCGTCTGCTGCCTCTTCTCGCGACGGTGCTTCTTCTTCCACGCAAAACTCCGCTCGAGTTCGATGTTTCCTCCTCCTCCTCCTCGCCGGAACGCTCGTCGTCGTCGTCGTCGTCGTCCCATTTTTTCTCTCCGTTCGAACGACGCGATGATGATGCGACAGTTTGCGTTCCAATCTCTCTCGCGTCATCATCATCATCATCGCGCCGTCGTCGTCGTCCACCGTGCGAACAGTCGGTGTCCGCATCCGACGACGACGATGACGATGCGCCGAACGTTCGCCTCGTCGCTCTGCAGTCGCGACGGGGCGGTTGACGCGGGCTCGAAGACGCGCGCGTCGTTTGCGTTTGCGTTGCAATAGACCGCATGTAAAGTGCGGATTTGGATGGTACGTTTTTTAGATGAGACAATTTTAGATTACAAATAACTAAAAAATGAAAGAAATAAATACGCGACGACGCGCTGGTCCGCGCTTCGCCCGTCGGTTCAAATCGTCAACGGTTTTGATGTCTCACGGTACTCATGACCGCCCCGGCTAAAACCATCCACCACGCGCAAATGAAGGCGACGATGAGAAGATTTAAGGCAACGGTACCTCGGGCGTCGTAAAACGTCGTCGCCGATAAGGATTTGACGCCGAGTTCGTCGTAGAAGACCCCGGCTCCGGATGGAGAGGAAACGCGGTTGAAATGATTCAACATTTGGGCTTTCCATCCATAACGGACGAAGAGCGTTGGTGGCCACCATTCCCAACCTTTTGGAATTTGCTGTTCGCGCATGAGCAAACCGGAAAAGAGAATTTGGAGGACGTTGTAGACGGGTAAAGCGGCGTTGGCGACGTCTATGTTTTTGGACGCCGAGGCGACGACGTAGGCTAAAGCCGCCCCGCATTGGCCGACGGCAAAGTAGACCATCCAGTCGTAGAAGAAGTTACCTTGGAGGCCACAGCCATAGTGGACGATAAGTTGCGAGACCATGGCGACTGGAAGAGCTACGAGGACTTCTTCGATAGTTTTGTACAGGCCGTAGGACCAGACGGTGTAGCAACCGTCGTCGAGCTCGCGGTAGAAGAGACCGCGTTCCATGAGGATAGATGGCATGTATGCGGCAGACGCAAAGGCAGGAAGGACATTGTTCATGAAGAGGAGGTTGGTAACGTTTTGTGCGGCGTTGGTGGAGTGCGCGGATTCTTCGCCTTGTTTCCAATACATGGTGGCCATGACGACGGAGAAGATGACGTGACCGACGACGCGAGCGCCCATAAAATTTTTGTCGCGATAGTTGCACCATGCGCGGTATTTGAGCAGAGTTTTTGCGGCATCGAAGGAGTTTATAGGTTTGTGTTCTGGGACGCCTTCGATGGAATCTTCGTCTTCATCGTTCGATTGTGTTGTTGACGGTTGCATCTTTCTTACTTCTCCTCCTCCTCCTCCTCCTCCTCCTTTCGATGTCTTTAGCGAAGAATTTTTTCTATACGACACCGCTTTTGACACAGAGGAATTTACCAAATCTAGATTATGTTTCGCATTCAAAGACGTTCTAAATTTGGCGACAAAATCCTCCTCATCCGTCGCGTTGATCGATACCAAAAAATCCGCAAAATTGAGCGTCGGCTCGCAATAGAACCCCATGTCGTAAAAGTATGCTTCCGCACCATTCGCGCCGAAAAGAGGGCCGGCGTACGTTACGGAACCACTTTTCATCATGACCAAGTTATCAAACAATTGAAACGCGGCTGCAGATGGTGAGTGAATAGTAGCAATTACATTGACGCCACCATCCGCGAGATCTCGACACGCTTTCACGACGCCGCAGGACGTTTCAGAGTCTAACCCAGATGTCGGTTCATCGAGGAAAAGAATTCGCGGTTTCGTAACGAGCGAAATGCCAATGTTTACTCTTTTAGCTTGACCTCCGGATATACCTCGCTCGAGAGTGGATCCTACCACCGTATGTTCACACGAACGCAATTGCAAAGTGTCCAGTAACGCGTCCACGTCTTTGACTCTCTGCTCAGCGGCGAGCGCGGCTTGCGACCTTTCTTTCACGTTTGGCCGCTTCAGTTCGGCAGCGTACAATAGCGTTTCTCGCACGGTTAATGTTGGTAATAAGTTATCAAACTGCTCCACATACCCCGCACAGCTCTTTAAAACTTTCGCGCTCGATTTCTTCTCACCGACGAAAATCTGCCCTTTTAACGACCCTTGCGTCTTCCTCCCGGCGATGACATCTAACAAAGTCGTCTTTCCAGCTCCACTGGGGCCCATTAACGCAGTCACTCGACACGGCTGAAACACCACGGATACGTTGTTTAATAAATTAATCATCTCGTTTTTCTTCGTTCTATGTTTCACTTTATACGATACATTTTGTACGACCACCGGTAAACGAATGCCGGTAATCGAATCTTCGTTCACGCGTCTGTTGAACCAATCTACGTCTTCTTCATACACGACTTCCTCCGGCGTCAACTTCGTCTGTTGCTCGTTGTCGATGTGTACGATAAACTCCTTCGCGTTCTCGTCTCTCATTTCCGCCGACTCCCACCACTCCTCGTTCGTAATCTTTTCTTCCAAGGATGCAAACTGTTTTCCTCCCTCTTCGTCTTCTTCTTCTCCTGAAAGTCCTCCTTCTCTGGCCGACCTTTTCGATATGTCATACGTCGCTCTGTACGTCGTCATCTCCACGTCTTCGTCTTCGTCTTCGTCCTCGTCGTTTTCGTCCGTCTCCTCCGACGTTCTCGAAGCGCCGCCACCGTCCCCACCCTCGTTGGAGGATCCACCGATCGCGGTCAAAATCCCATCGTCCCCCATCGACGATCGCATCGACGCGTTGCGATCGGAAAAGTCCAAAGGAGAATCGAGCGATCCATTTTTTCGTTCTTCTTCTTCCATCTCGTGCCAAAGGAGGAGAATACTCGCGTCTCTCTCTCTCTCTCTCGCGAGCAGCGCGCGCTCGATTCCTGTGTCACGACATGTCAAAAGCGTTCCTTTTTACAAAGAAAAAAAAAAGCGTTACAAACCCTAAACATAATAGACCCTACACGAGAGAGGCGAAAAAAATTTTGAAAAAAAAGAAGAAGAAGAAGAAGAAGAAGAAGTCAACCGTTCTCACAAAAGAAGAAGAAGAAGAAGAAGAAGAAGACGAAGAATTCCCCGTTAGTAGTATTAGACTGTTTGTTTGCCAACGAGACGTTCCGACTCGAAAGAGAGAGAGAGAGAGGGTCGACGGAAGAAGAAGAAGAAGAAGAAGAAGAGGACGAGAGACCTCGAGGAGGACTTTTGCGTAGTCGCGAAAAACGAGAACGAAAGTGGTGGTCTCGTCGTCTCGAATTGTGTTCAAAAGAAAGAAAGACTTTTGCGGGGGTGGGTGACTTTGAGAGACACTGATGACTTTACCACCACCCTTTGCGTCGAAGAAGAAGAAGAATACTGTTGTCGACGGCTTTGAACGTGGGGGGACGTCGACGACGACGGAACGCGCACTTCTCGAACGCCTCGTGCGAAACATATGCCGGTCGGATGCACCGAACGTCGTCCCGACGGCGTCGGAAAAAGAGTACATGGAACGATTCGCGCAACGGATTCTACGAAGCACGCTGAACGCGCGGCGACATCATCATCGTCGGTATTATTCTCGCGGTGACGAAGACGAGGAGGAGGAGGAGGACGACGACGACGACGATGACGCTTTTGCAACGACGCGCCGAGACGACGAAACGATGGAACGAGACGAAACGGGCGTGATAGATGACATCAAAGAGGTCGTGCGGAAGCGTAAAGGACACGACGCCGCCGTTGACGTGGTGAGATTGCACGAACGTTTGATGTCCGACGAGGAGATGACGCGCGGTTTGACGCGAAGGAGGGAGACTTTACAGTTGCTTTTGAAGTTGAGGAAAGAGAACGAAGAAGAGGAAGAGGAGAGGTTGACGAGGACGCCGGAACGAAAAATATACAATTCACCGCTGAGAAATGACGAGGACGGATATTATGGGCTACGCACGCCACAACGAGAACATCGAACGCTCCGTGTATTGGCGAACGTTGATACGACTTCGGGCGGTAAGAGGAGATCTCGAAGTAGAAAAAGTAAGAAAGACGAGGAGACAATAACGACTATGGCAAGAGCTTTGACGCCTAAGCATCAACATAAGATGATTTCACCGTCAACCGCCGCGATATCTTCCCCTATCGGCGGTCCGAGAGATGATGCTTTCAATAGATTAGCGCTCGAACGAAGACGAAGCGGTGAAGTTGCCGAGTCAAAGTTAGTGAGAGATTGCATTTTCGCGTGCAATGGCATCGATGGGAACTATATCAAGTTCGATATTGTGAACGACGCGTACGTCATCTTCCCTAAAGACGCGCCGATTGCTCCGGGAAGAAGACACGCGTGTAGAAAAATTTGCGAGCTCGGATGGTTGTATAAGAAGGTGAAAGCGACGTCAGATTCACCGACATCGACATTTGCAAAGGAAACGGAAGGTATGACAAGGAGTGCTTTTCGTAGCGCGTTATCGAACGAGTTGTCGAAGCACTACAAGATGTTAGCGGTGTTGGAGGCAAAAGTGCAAAACAACAACGACGACATCGATGATGAGGACGAGGACGAAAGAAGCGATACGGCAGAGGAAGACGAGGTGAATAATCGAGTTTTGCCTAGCGATCGGTCGCTGGATAGTATGTTGACACCGCAACACAGAAACAGTAGACACAGAGAAAGAAAGGATATGAATGCTGGTGCCATTTCTGATCGTATCGCACCTATCGGCTCGGATGTCGTTACGCTTAGACGACTTCTCGTGTGGTTGGACGAGCCAAAACGAACGATGCGCGCTTTAGCCATCGTGTGCGATGCGGTAGAACATTTACGAGGTGGCGCTTTACTCGCGGAGTTATACAAGCATTCAGATACTGGTGATGTTGTCCACGATGGCATCGTTCGACGCGTCTTATTGAAAACCGCTAAGCCGTACTTTGAAATGATGAAAGAATGGTGCACAAGAGGCGACTCGAGTTTTGAATCCGAGAGCAACAACAACAATAACAACAAAGGGGCAGCCATGATTGGCGAGTTTTTCGTGCAAAGAAACGATCGGTATTATCGTCACAGAAATACAAGTGTTGATGATATGGACAAAGCCAACGAAGAGGACGAAGATATAGAAGCGATAAATCGATGGTACCGTTTCGATTCCGACGACGAGATTATGGAAGATGGTCGACTCTCGTCCTCTTCGGTATCGTGGAAAAGTGGCTTTGTCATAGATGAGAGTTCGAAACCGTTCTTCATATCATCAAAAACGGCCAATGAAACTTTGAAATGTGGTGCGGCGATTGCATTTTTGAAGAACGCGTGCAAAGACGAGAAGTGGGGCGACGTCTCACGTACGATTTTGAAACAGTTTGACGAGTTTTTTGCGATTTTATCGGGATCGACGAAGGCGTCGTTGTCTTCTTCTGAAGACGAGAACAGTCTTGAAAAGCTCGTTAAAATGCTTCCTGCCGTTGTTTCGAAAGCTAAACGAGTAGCTGATGCGGCGGTTCGAGAATCCTTATTTGAACACTACCGTCTCAAAGCGCACTTTGTCGCATTGAAGCAGTACTTGTTGTTAGGCCAAGGCGATTTCATTCATGCACTCATGGAATCCATCCACGACGAGCTTGATAAAGAAATCGACCCGATGAGTCGCGAAGGCATATCGCAATATTCATTGCGAAGTAATTTAGATGCCGCCGTTCGCGCTTCTAACGCTTCTTTGGCTGAGCAGCACGTCGTCGATGCTTTGAGCGTTCGTCTGATGAAACCACTGGAAGACGAAACCGGATGGGATGTGTTTTCTCTCGAATACAAACTGTGTGCGCCATTGACGACTATTTTTAGCGACCGCGAAATGGGCAGATATTCTCGCGCGTTCACGTTCCTTTGGAAGTTGAAAAGAGCCGAGTATACGCTGTGCGAGTTGTGGAAATCCATGAAACCGACAGTTGCGTCGCGATTACAACGAGAAGGTTTAGGAGGTAACATTGGCAGAGCGTTGGAGGTAGAACAGGGGCGATGTCAACGCGTTCGACAATCCATGCACGCGTTAATCAGCGAAGTGCAGTATTACGTCATGTTTGAAGTCTTGGAACCGTCTTGGAACGAGTTTGAACGAAAGCTTTCCGGGAGCGTGGCGGATGACGACTTAGATTCCATCATCGCCAGCCATGAAAACTATTTGAATTCAGTCATCGAGAAGGCATTGTTAGGTACGAAATCGCAAGTTTTGCAACGGAGTTTACAGTTAATTTTCAACTCCGTGCAAAAGTTCAAATCGCACACATCTAAACTGTACGAAGCGATCGAAGATGCCGCGCGAGTGCGAAAATCTGACCAAAGACGAATCGTCGAGCGCGAGATGAAGCAGGAGTGGGGCGTTGATTTCGGCGAATCTAAAGAAGGCGAGGACTATTTGAGCGAAGATTTCGTCACGGGCGCGAGAGATAGTTTAGATGCCATCGAAAGTGAGTTTGAGAAGCACGTGGATGGGTTCTTGAAGTTGCTTCCGTTGCAAACGCACGTTGATACGTCTTTTCTCTCGTTTCGATTAGAGACAACGTTCCGGCAAAACGTTAGCGCGTAGAAAGCATACAGTAGTTTGAATAGCATTAGTCGTAAGCTTCTTTTAAAATGATTACTAAAACTGTCTCTTTAATAATCGCAGGTTTATACAAGTCTCTATGGCTTCCTCACTCTCTCTCGTGTCTCTCTTTTTTTGCGTTCGTCTCTGTTCTATAGAAAAAATTTGGTATTTAGTTGATTTGCACTTCGCGATCGAAGATCCACGAGAATGATTCTGTCATCGGCCCTTTCTTCGCCGCCTTCTTCTTACCAAACGCCGCTAATTTACGAATACGATCGGGTTGCTTCATCAAATATTCTTGCGCTTCCATCGCTTCCGCAGACAAACCGGTGATGGAGTTAATTTCCCATCTCTTGATCAAATGTTCCATGATATCCGCGTAGTCATCCGCCGTATATACACCTGATCGTTCCGCTACGGCCGCAAAATCGCTAAACAAATCTCTCCCTGTTCTCGCCTTGTGTTGACCATCGTCCATCAAGTGCGCCGGCATAGTAATTTGTTTCTTCATCATATCCGCAAACGCCAACACCGCTCCGTCCGGATCTCTCTTCTTCACTTCATCGATGATTCTTTGGTACGCAATCTCGTGCCTACCTTCGTCGGCGGCAATAATGCCGCAGATTTTGGCCAACTTATCGTCGCCAGCCTCCAACGCCATTCTTGCGGTGTTCCCGTGAGAAATCTTCGTTGCTCTCTCTTGGAACGAAGTGTACACGAAACCCAAATACGGATTGTTATCTGTCTGCGGGTTCATTCCGCTTCCAATCAAATTCTGAATAGTCGTCTCGATCGGTTTCATGTTGCACTTCCCAGTCATCCACATGTACTTGTTCATCAAATCACCATGTCTGTTTTCTTCCGCGGTCCACTTTCTCGTCCATTGAGCCCAGGGCGTCCCGTCCGCGCCCGTAATATCCTTAGTCTCGTCCAAAGTGTTCAACATGTTCATGTACGTCGGCAAAGCTTCTTCCGTGATCATATCGCCGACTAGGACCACCATCAAATCGTCCGAAACTCCTTCCGCTCTCTTTTGAATTTCCTTGATGTTGTCCAAGAACTCTTCAGATTCCGGGTCGGGGAGAAAGTCTTGCGGTTGCCAGTTTTTGTCGGTGGGTTTGAGAAGGCCCATGAGCTGTTTCAAAGAGAACGATGAAAGGGAGAGAGACGTCAGCATCGATGCGATCGACCGAGAATCTGCCGCGAACGCGCCACGGCAGAAAGCGCGAAAGCGCGATTGTCCACGCGCGAGCGACGCGAGACGATCGCGATTGGAAATTTATATCTCTCTTATCTCTCCGCCTTTGAGATGAAACGTCACGACATCGCGGGCGAATATCCGCGCGCGCATTCCAACCGAAACGCAAAAAAAAACTCCGCGCAAAAAAAGACGAGAAATAAAATATCCATCGCGACCGCGCGTCGCCGTCGCGAGTTCGTACCTCTCCACTCGCAAAGTCCCCCATGTCCCGAATAACTTCCCGTTGGTGATCTCTCAACCGAAATTTCTTCGTCTCCTCGTCGTTTTCGACGATTATTCGCGGCGAGTCGCTGACGCGCGCTCTGGTGATGATGGCCGTCGAGCGAGACGGCTTCGCGTTCTTCGGATTTCCGACGGAAAACGCGCGCAAAGGCGCGCAGCTCGCGGGTGGTTGAAGCGTAAACATGTGCGTCTGTGTTTTGCGTCAAAAATGTTTGGATGATGA
>Ga0163180_10000278_pt1 | contig 29381 bp, 53 predicted proteins | sample AtlANTMetagenome_2_FD_109647 | JGI IMG/M metagenome (GOLD analysis project Ga0163180, IMG submission 109647) | Marine eukaryotic phytoplankton communities from the Atlantic Ocean - Atlantic ANT 4 Metagenome | ecosystem: Environmental > Aquatic > Marine > Oceanic | place: North Atlantic Ocean...
AACTGTGAGATACAAATAGCTAATGATGCAACTAACGATATAGTATTTGGACATACACATAAATATAGAGATTGGAAAGCTCCTAAAATTGGTGATAAAAATTATGTAAGGATAGTCAACGTTGGTTGTGCGTTGCCTTTTAATCATGTAGAGGAGTATGCTAAACTTAACTTGACTGGTTGGTCTTGGGGAATAGTTGAACTCGGTATCTGGGACAATCATATACAAGAAAGTAAATTTATATCTATGGATAGATTGGAAAAAGAAAATGGATAATTTTATTACAAGTGCAGATCAATGGGATTCTGATAAACATTCTAATTTTACAGCTGATGAATTTAAATGTCAGGGATCTGGAGATTTAAAAATATCAACTATAGTATTAGATTTTGTACAAGCTTATAGAGATGAAGTAGGTGAAGGAGTATCTATTACCTCTGGATATAGAAGTCCAGAGCATAATAATTCGGTATCTTCAACAGGATTAGATGGACCACATACAACAGGTATTGCAGTAGACATAGCTACAAATACACAATCACAATACAAGCTTCTTAACTTTGCATTAAACTATGAACCTAAACCTACAGGTATAGGTATTGCTAAAACATTTACTCATCTTGATTGGCTTACACCAGATGTAAGTCAAAAGTATGTAGTAAGACCTAACGTCTGGAAATATTAATTATGTGGTTGAGTGCTATTAAACTTGCAATGAACGCTGGTTCTCATGTATATAAAAAACGTCAACAAACAAAAATGTTGATGGCAGATGCACAAATGCGTCATGCAGAAAAAATGAGTAGTGGTGAACTTGAATATAAAGCGAAGGTTATTGAGAGTAATGATAATGGTTGGAAAGATGAATTTGTCTTGGTTCTGGTATCTATGCCTATCGTTTTATTGGGTTGGTCTGTTTTCTCTGACGATCCAGAAATACGTGTTAAGCTAGATTTATTTTTCGAATATTTTAAAAATTTACCCTACTGGTATCAAGCAATTTTTATAGGGGTAGTCAGTGCAATTTATGGATTAAAAGGTGCTGACATAATGAAACGAAAATGAAGATCTCAGAAAATACTTCGGTATCAATGCCAATCAGAAATATGATTGGTATAGTAGTTTGTGTTGCAGTTGGAGTATGGGCATACTTTGGTATCGTTGAACGTCTTAATAAATTAGAAACTGCAGATCATTTATTCCAAGCAGATCTACTTAAAAAAGCAGAACAAGAACCTAAGAACTTAGAAATGTATATGCTTATTGAACATCTATCTGGACAGATAGAGTCTATTGAAAAAGAGATTGATGCTTCTAGATATAACAAAGTAAATATAGATCATCTTAAAGAGCAAGTAGATATGCTGCAGAAAAAGATGAATGGTAATCATCAATGATTGAATCTGTTATAGCTTTATTAATGATAGTAGATCATGAAATTAAAGAACACAGAATACAACCTAGTATGTCTGAATGTCTTAAAGGTAAACGTATAGCTAACAGAACAGTTAGTGATAACATAGAATATAGATGTATTGTTTCTATGGCAGAAACAGAAATCTATATGGGAGAGAAGTCAATTAAAAAATTAATTTTAGAATGAAAAAGAAAGTTTGGAATCGTTCTAAAGTAACTATCATAGATATTGGTCCTTGTAGATATTGTGGCGAAGATATGATTAATACAGATTCATTTGTAGCTTTTGCAGATAAAACTAAAGCTCACTATGAATGTATGAGAAAAGATGATTATGAGAGAAATCATGATAAATCATACGAATAAAGCCCTCTGAGAGCCTCTAGGATTAGCAAAACAGGTATAATGCGACCCAGACTATGCATGGATATACAAGCTTGTGTGCGTTGCTCTAAGACAGCTTATTGCCTGTTTCTCTAAAATGATCTGATTGCATTTCTGCTAAAGCTCCTTCTAGCAGTTTTATTGCAAATTTCTTATTATTGTATGATTGAGCTAGACTCATTACATTAGATACAAGTGCTACTTGTGTTGCATCTATATTAGATCCTTGAAGTAATCTAATAGTAATTGTGTCTTCAATGTGATCATACACATTTATGACATCATCTCTAGAAACTTCACGTTTCTTAAATATTTCTTTTAAACATAAAATATTTTTCATAGCTAAAGCTATAATTAATTTCGGTAGCTCTCACCTCACAATTAAAAAAATAACTGTAGGCGTACTCAATTCAAAGAGCATTCATGTACGCCTACAGCTTACAACACTAGATGTTTATAAACCAACAACGTCTTGCAACGTTATTAATTCTGTATTTACTTAAGGTGAGATACATTAACCTATTAGAATTGATTGTCGAAATCTCCTGCACTATCGTCTGTAGATACCGACTTAGACGCAGGTTTATCTCCAACTAATCTAATGCTTCCTGTGTATCGAGGTATAACAACCTCAGTCACAATTCTGTTTTGATCATTAGAATCTTTAAATTGTCTAGTTTCTAATTCACCTTCAACATATAGTTGAGTACCAGTCTTTGCATATTTTTGCATATTATCTGCAAGTCTTGGATCCCACACAACAATCTTGTGCCATGTAGTTTTTTCTATCCATTGACCTTCTTTGTCTTTGTACTTTTTATTAGTAGCCATAGACAAGTTGGCAAAGGATTCACCCTTCTTAGTTTGTTTTATCTCTGGATCTGCTCCCAGTCTTCCTATTAACATTACTTTGTTTATCATTATTTAACTCCTTTGTATTAATGACTTTAATATTACTTGGTGCTTCAAACTTAGCTTTCATTTCTTGAACATATTTGTTGTTGTCAAATAATCCAAGAAAAACATCAGCACTAATACCAAGATGACTAAACCCTTTTGTCATAGCGTCAGTCATTGCTTTCTTAGGTGCTTCATCATCTAGTCCACCATTCTTTTTGTACAATGCTTGTACAGATGATACTGGACCATATTGATTCCAATCTAACCTAGGTTCTTTTCTGTATCTTATAGTAACTTCTGCAAATACATTTTTATCTGTATAAGTATACTCTACATGATAAGACCAACCTATTCCTACTGGACCAAACATACCAGTCATAACTTGTATCTGATACATTGGATCTATGGTAGTAAGTTCTTTACCACCAAACTTTGTAAATGCTTTTGTATATTTAGGATTAGTATTTTTTACTTGATCCCATATCCAAAAATGTTCTTCTTTACCTGTTCTCATATTACGTTCCTTTCTGTGTATATTGATTATTAACGTGATCTTTACTAACTACATAAACATAAGCTAATCTTTGACTAGCATTTTTACGTTTATCTTTTCTTTCTATTTTATTTTGTTTATATAGTTCTGTTACTCTTGGTCTAACTGTAAACGAGCTTAACGCCAACAGATCTGCAACTTCATCTGCAGTTGCTCCAAAAGATCCTTTGTTAATAATAACATCAAATACTTTTCTACGTATTGTATCTGCACCAGCTTTAATAAGTTCAGCAGCTTCTATTGATGTATCAACTTTCTGACTTCCTGGTGAGTATGGGTATGATTTGTCGTCCATTGTTATGCTCCTTTATTTGTTCATCAAAATTATTAAAATCTACAAAATCTGGTGGTGGTGATTTTGTTTGTACCATATGCCAGAACAATACTTCTGCAGCTAATAATTGTTCTTGAAATTTCTTATCTGGTAATACTTCAACGAGTCCCCATTTCATATTACCAAAGAACATTGATAGATACATTTTATCTGCACCATATATCATAAGATAATGTTGTATTTGTGCTTTGTATTTTTCAGCTGTCTTTACTTCATTAGTAAAAGCATTAGTGTGTTTACATTCTAATAATGCTTTCTTCTCTTGAAGTACTCCATCTATATTACAATACATAAATGGATATTCTTTTGATTTAATAAATACTTGTTCGCCTACTACTTTTATTCCTGTTTCTTGTTCGAACCAGCGAATATTAAAGTCTTCGGTATATACTCCCATCTGTACTGGTAAAACTCTGGAGAGATCATCTGATTCTTTCTCTCCAATTTTTTCTAGATACAGGTCGTACCAATCACCATTGTATAATCTGGTAGCATCACTACCACCAATACCTTGTTTTCTATCAAATCCTTCTTTCATATGTACATTCCCCATTTTATATTAGTAAATAATACTCCAGGTGCATTACCTTCTTCATCAATAGAAGGTATCAATACCTGTCCATCATGTAAATGTAATGCTAATACATCTGGGTATTCTTCTTTACTCCAATAAAATGTTTGAGGTTTAAAAGTTACTTTAGTAATTAATTTATTAGTTAAATTTTTAATGGCAAAATCTTTTCTTTCGTCCATTAAACATATTGCTTTTTTATTCATATAATATTTCTATCCTTTCATTATTTATATAATACCCATTAACTTTTTTTGATTTGTCTATATATGTTTCTAAAACTGAGTCCCATACGAGTTGCTTTCTTTTTTTTAATTTCTTCCCAGTCTTTTCTTTTTTTCTCATTATGCTTCCTTCGTAAGTTATCTAATTGCTTCAAAGTCTTCTGGTCGATCTTACCAGCTAATAGCTTAGTAGCAAACTCGTTATATATATTTTCATTAAACTCTATAGTCTTATAAAATTTTAACAATGACATATACCATATCTGTTGCCTAACATGATATGGAGTAACGTCTAACTCAACTTTCTTCTTTAGGTTTTTCATCAACAAATGACTCCTTTTCAAATGATTCTAAAGCAGCTTTTAATCTTTTATTATCTGCTTTAAATTTATCAAAGATAGATTTAGTTTTAACTAAGTAGTGAATTGCATCTAGCAATTCCTCTATGGTTTCATCTACCCATTCATTTATTGGACGTTCATTTGCTGCCATTGTTTTGCCAAACTTTTCCATACCTTGTAAATGTCTATTGATAATTAAATCAACTACTTCATTTACAACTGGATCGTTTGTTATTTGATGAGGTTCTATGTCTGGATTAACTGCCATGTTTTTCCTTTTGCTTTATTATTATTTCAGCGTTTAGTGCTTCTGCCCAACAACAGAATAACCAACCACTTGGTTTTCTTATACCACACTCCCACTTTGAAACAAGACCTTTGGCTACACCAAGTATCTCGTCCATTTCAAGTTGTGAGATGTTTAATTTTTTACGCAGCTGCACAAATTGCGGAATTACTTGATTATGAAATTGTGTTCCTAGTGCCTTATTTGACATATATACCAGATATATGGATATTTCGGTAAGTGTCAACATTATATGGTGGGTTCCACTCTCGCTTCCCCCACCAACCATAGAGGTACTATGATTCTAGTTCAACGTTATCTGATTGAATATTGGCTTGTTTTACTCTTTCTGCTTCTACATTATCTGCAGGTAAAAAATCTAGTAATGTTTTATTAACGTGTCTTGAGATTGTTAATAACTTATCCAAAGGTATTTTATTACTAGCTTTTTCATATTTTTGAATTTGTTGAAAAGTTACTCCACAAACTTTTGCTAACTCAGATTGTGTAATAATCTTATGTTTAAACGTAGTACGTCTAGATTCTTTGATCGCTTGTCCTATATATGTATATAATTCTTTAGACATTTCCTTTTCTCCTTGATGCTTCTAGTGTTCTCCATACTTCTATATTCATTTCAGCTGTTCGTCTTTTATTTCTCATATTTAATAATTGTACATTTAACTTGTGCATTTTATTAATATGATTTTTATAAATAACAGAAGCATAAAATTTTTCGGTAGCTTTAGATACTGAGTCTTCGGACGCAGATACAAAAGTACCTTTTATATGTTTAAGCATATCGTCACCATATGAAACCTCTGCTTGTGTTTTAGCAAAGGCTTCATCAGTTGATGCGAGATACTGTATGTTCTCGTCTATATTCATTATTTACTTTCTAATTGTAAAAACTCTTTAGGTGCAGCTACTGGTACACCAGATGCTTTAAATGTCATACCTAAATGTTTCCATACGTCTTTTATATCTCTACCAGAATATAACACGTTTTTAGCTTGTTCTTCAAGTAAATCTAAATCATGTTTTACTTTAAACTTAGGTAGTTTTTCTACAGATTTTTGAGTTTCTTGCTTACAAGCTTTTGATAATGTACTTGCAACATCATCATAATCTTTAATGTTTACTTCCATTGTATTATTATAATTACCTTGCCAACCTCTAATAGAAGCCCAAGATTGTAATTTTTGTTCAAGTTCTATTTTTCTACTTTGTCTAGTTGCAAACAACTTAGACTCGTAAGATTCTTTTTGTTCTTGAAACTTTTTAAGCTTTACATCTGCTTCTTTAAAAGCTTTGATTTGTGCTTTAAGACCTAACTTTTCAACAAACTTTGTATAATTTTTATCAGTTTGTTTTTGAGTAGCAGCTTCTATTTCTGACTCAATGTTTTGTCTTCTATTTCTAAACTTGTCATGAATAAGTGTATCAAGATAGTTTAGTTCATTACTTCTTATTGGTTTCATGTTTCTCCTTTTTCTTCTTTGGTTTATTTGATTTAGTAACAGTCTTTGCATTTGCAAAACTATTAATCCATTTCAAATGTTCTTTTTTTTCTTTTGGTGTCATAGTCCTCCTATTACCAACTACACTCATACAATAACGTATCATTATTGCTGAGAGCTTCTTTACAATCAGCTAAAAAATTTAGATCTTGTTCTTGATATTCTTTAGCTGCTTCTTCTTGGAACTGTTGTCCCCAGAAAAAACCATCAGAAGCTACATAATCTTTATAATTATTTTTAATAGCTTCTTCTAATTTAGATACAATCTCTTGTGTCATTTCAACTGGTACATCACCTGCATTAAACCCAAGATTAAATGATCCATCTGGTTCAACATCTGGGTTTTGTTGTTCCCACATTGTTGCCATAAACTTTTGAAGTCTTGCGTGTTTTCTCCAGCAATGTCTTCCTGCAAATTGATCTAGTCCCATATTATTCTCCTTGTTTTATTTCTTTTAAATCATTAAAATCTATACCATCACAAAAACCACAATGATCGCCATCATATCTATAAACCTTACCATCATCATTCCCATATTCATCAGTTTTAAGATAAGTTAAATCATTAACTACTAAATACTTATATTTTTTACTCATTTATTCCTCGCTTTTTGATTGTTTCATTATTTTACCTACTGGTGTTTCATCTATTAGAGTTTGTACTCTTACAATCTCACTTTGAAGATGCATTACCATTTTTTGTAGTGTAAATAATTCTGCGTTTAAAGATGCACCTCTATGTGCGTCTTGTTGTATTTTAATTAACTCCATAAAACTATCGTTTGTCGGATCCATTGCTACCTTTCTGTTCTTGAATATATTCAAAAACTAATTTATCAATTGCTTCTTTTTTTTCGTTTATTTTATTAAAAGCTCTAATTAAATGTACTATATCCATATCACCAATAGATATTGGTTCTTGTCTTGATTCTGAAAAATAAGTCACACTTAATTGGTCTTGCATATCACATGGTATCGTTTTACCTGTGAGATTAAGCAGCTTTAGTATCTTGTTTACTTGCATTTTTTACCTTTCTAATTATTGCTACATTTCCTACAATACTATCTCCTGGCATTGATTGATGACCAGTTCTTAACTGCCATGCATACCAAGCGTTAGTAGCTCTTTTGTTTGTAGTGTTATTTGAATTAAACTTACCTTCTTCATCTAGGTACATATCAAATGTTCTGTTAGAAACATTTTGATCATAGCCTTGTGTTATTTCAATTGTGCTACAATTTATTAATTTATATAAATCTTGAAACGTAGGTTTAGTTTCAAAAACATGGAAATCTTCATTACCATTATCTTTCCATAATATTACATTATACATCTTTCTTTCCTTTCAGTTCTTGTTTTATAAATTTAAGATAGTGTTCACAAATATCGGCAGCAGCACCTATGAAGTATAAACTCCATATAAGTCCTGATATTACTGCAATAAATAAGTACTTCCAAAACTTCATAAATTTCGGTAATACTTGTTTTAAATTTGTGCGTAGATCTTTTGATTTTTGTTTGATAACGCCAAGCATATATATACCTCTTTCGGATTATATTTCTTTCTTTCTTAAAACAGCTCTCTTTTCATAGGAGAGCTTTGTGCGTTGCTTTTACCCATACAGGTGCAACGCAACCTGCTAACTGCGAGGGAGAGGTAAGACGCTACTTACCTAGATCGCTAGGATTCTTTAATTCATACAAAGCAATGATATGTTTTAATCTTTCGTAAATAGGATAAGCATCTATTGTACGAGTATCTTTATAAGCTAAACATTCTTGTTCTAATAAATACTGTTTCAATACTTTTTTTAATATAAATATTTCTTCAGAATTTATCTTCATGCTTAGATACTTTGTATTCGTATCTTGCTTCTTCGGCATTATCCATATGCTCCTGTATATCTTGTGGTAATGATACACCACAAGCAGTTATTTTAGCTAAAAATTCCTGCTTATCTATTTTACATTCTGCATAATCAAACTCAGCTTGTGCTAGTTGATCTAGGATTTCTTGTTTGTATCTTCCCATCTTTGCTTCCTTTCCATCTGAATGTATTCTCTTTCTTCTCTAATCATACGATTAATAGATTCTACATATTCAATGTTTTCTTTAGCAAGTACAATACCATAGCCTATGATTACTGCAATTATAACTAACATAATAAATGTCATATTAATTAAACCATCTCCTTTCTTCTTGATCTCTTTTAACTACCTTGTATGGCAGTTGAACAGTCTTTGGCATATACTTTGCAATAGCAAAACACATACCTAGAACGATTCTAATTGGCAACATGATTGCAAACCAAATCCATTTGGCAGCAACATTCATTAACCAATTTTGTATTTTATTTAACATATAACCTCCTTTAGTTTCTTGTGTAGTCATACAACTCCAATCTTATTCGTTTATCTGCAGGTGTCATATGATTGTATAGTCTTTCTATATTAACTATAAAGTCATTACGACTACCTTGATTTTTCAACTTACTAGAAAAATTCTTAAGCTTAGTTTCAAATGTTTTCCACTTAAACTTAGGATCTTTCATAGCAACTACTAATGCTAATACGAAAGATCTTTTCTTGTAGTATTGAAAGTATTCGCCAACTTTGTTAACACTTCTTGCCCAAGTCTTACCCTGTTCAAGATCCTTGATAACAAACTTACCTTCTTTAAACTCTTTGATTTCTTTACTTGCTGTATAACCTTTGTCATTTAACATAGCTATACATTCAGATAATCCAAACTCATAAGTTCTATGAAACCATTCTAATAACTCATAGTCATGGTTTCCAAGCTTAACATATGACATAAGATATTCTGTCAATGTCCACTTACGAGCTACCGAATTTAACTTACGTACATCTTCAAGACCTATATTGTCTTTCATGATATAACATATTGGTAGTCCTACTATTTTGTATGCTTCCAATCTGTGTTGTCCTTCAACAACATTCATTTTATCATCTACAATAATTGGTACTTGTAGATCTTTCTCTTTAATAGCTTCAACTAATCTTCTTACATGAAGCTCATTAACAGCTCTATTACCTTTTAGGTATTTAAATAGACTGTATTCTTTTGTTTTATACACTTTGTTTTTATCCATTGTATTCCTCCTTTTAGGTTATGGATTTCGGCAGCAACGCCAGTGAGTTTCAACGCCGAACCGATTTTGGCTTTAACGATAAAAAAAACCCAGCGACCAATTAAGATCGCTGGATTTCTTACAGACTACTTTTTCATAGCGTCTTTTAATCTAGCTAGATTATACTCTTTCATCTGTGCTTGTTTAGTTACATCTTTAGCTGAAGCTTTAGCCTTTGGTACAAACTTCTTACCAAATGCAACTTCATAAGCTAGATGTAATTCATTAACTATCATCTCTGCACGTTTAATGTTTAACTCTTGTGCGTCACGTCTAAATATAAGCTTATCTACATTTAGCATAGATATTTCATTACCAACATCTTCTCTCAATGCATTCTGCATAAGATCTCTTGTCTTATCAGAACTAGCAACGCATTGTTCTAGATGTCTTGTGAAACAACCAATGATACTATTAGCATTCCATTCAGCTAACATAGTCCAGTCTTTGTGTTCAGCAAATGGTGTAATTACATTATTGAATAATGCTTTAACACCTGCTCTCACATCAACAGAATCTAATACATCATGCATAGATTCTAACCTGTTATCTGAATAGTCAGCAGATTGTACTTCACTTACTTGTGTCATATATACCTCCTTTGGTTAATGTATTTAACTCGCTGTTTATCTCAGTAATCTTATCTTGATCACCTTTAACAACAGCTTCTTCTTTTAAGCCATATAGCTCATTAACTCTCATCTTATTAGAGTCATCAACTATCAACTCATAGTATTTTACATAGTCCATAATACCTCCTTGGTTAAGACTAACGTCCACATCAGCGTGAACGCTGTTCAGACAACAAGGGGAGTACTCACCTGTCAACAGCATGGCAGGGGTTTACACCTGCGACTGCATTGTCCCCTGTGGACAATCAGTCCTGTTGATAGGTAGAGGGGATTCCTTGTTAGTCTAAGCGTAATCACGTGTGTGTGGGGGGACCCATAGCAATCTCATCTTTTGTGATTGCGTATGGGGTGGAGAGTGTCGCCCACTGGCGACTCCACTACATTTAGTATTGTGAGTTTCACGAACAACTAAAGTGTTGTTATTTTGCTTGACAGCAGATAAATTTAAATCTACGTACTTTTAAGGGTAGAATAAATAGATATGAAAGATGACTTAACAGACAAGCAAAGACAACTCGTTGATACTATCGTAGCAAGTGGTTGTAGTATAAAGGAAGCTGCCGAAAAGGCAGGATATTCAACAAAAGGCAGTAAAGAGGCAGGTAGAGTAAGTGCTTCTCGCACACTACGTTTACCAAAGGTACAACAGTATATGCAACAGAGAGTGGCACAAACTCTTGGAATTGGTGCAGTAAGTGCGAGTAAACGACTGATTGAGCTTTCAACAGGGGCGAGATCAGAGTATGTACAACTGGAAGCGTCCAGAGATATACTAGATCGAGTGGGATTAAAAGCACCAGATCGTATCTCTCACAATATACAGGGCGATATTAAAATTAATATAGACCTATCGTGAGGCGTTGGTATGCACCCACACAGTCAAGACTCGCAGAGTCGGAGGGTGGGGGCAAAACTCACCAGCTTTAGCTGACGAGGCGTATGTCACAGACAACAGGGTTCAAAATAGTACGTTATGGCAAAGCAAAAGTTTAAGGATATAGTTATACATGAACGTATACCTAAGAAGACTAGCATAGGTAGAAGACCAAAGAAGTCTTCAATGAACAAGAGCAAAAAGCGTTCGTGGAAGAAATACAATTCGCAGGGCAAATAGATATTATTTTTTTTTAAGTCTAAGTGCGTTTAAAAAATATTTTTCTAAATATAAGGTTCTTCTTTAATCAAAGGAGAAATATGCATTACAAAGTGAATATATGGAAAGATGATTCTTTCAAAAGAGAGATTGTATATACTGCAGATAATGATATACAAGCTATACAGATGGCATCAGCAGCAACACCAGATGGTTGTAGATCAACTTATGAAGAAATAACAGAGGAGCAAAAATCATGCCTTATGGAAAAGGAACCTATGGTTCAAAACGAGGAAGACCTAGCAGTAGCTTAAAAGGTAAACAAAAAAACTTACCAGCTGCATTAAAGAAAAAGATAATGGCTGCTAAGAAAAAAAAGTAGTGGCAACAAAAGCAGAAAAAAAACATATGGATAAGGTAGCTCAGTTAGGTTGTTTCGTTTGCGAAAGACCTGCTGCCTTACACCATATAAGACCTAAAGGTACTGGTATAGGAAGAAGAACTTCACACTTTGAGGTGATCCCCCTATGCCCAGATCACCACCAAGGAAAGTTTTCAATACATATGTCTAAAAGAGCTTTTGAAGAAAAGTATGGCACAGAAAAAGAAATCCTTGAAATAGTATTACAAAGAATTAAGGAAGAAGAATGTCGTTCCTCAATAATTTAAGTTTAAAAGATAGAAGAAGATTAAGAGTAATAGTTAAACAAACTCATCTTAAACATTATCCTACACATATGATTACTGATTATGAAGCAGATAAATTAGTAGAAGCTTTTGGTGAAGAAACTATATACAAGCTTCTATCTGCAAATGTAGGAACTAATGTCGATTAATTTCAAATACAAACCAGATGGTGAAACTATAAAAACCTTTATGAAGTCTAATGACTTCTTTAGAGGAATAAGAGGTCCAGTAGGTAGTGGTAAATCGGTATCGTGTTGTATTGAATTATTTAGACGAGCATTATTACAAAAAAAGAATGAACAAGGCATTCGTAAATCTAGATGGGCAGTAATAAGAAACACTAACCCACAGCTAAGAACAACAACAATTAAAACTTGGTTAGATTGGTTTCCAGAAGATGTCTGGGGAAACTTTGCCTGGAGTGTTCCTTATACCCATAGAATAGTTAAGAATGATTTAGATATAGAAATTATATTCTTAGCTCTTGATAGACCAGAAGATGTTAAGAAACTATTATCTCTAGAGCTTACAGGTGTTTGGGTTAATGAAGCTAGAGAAATACCTAAATCAATTATAGATGCTTGTACAATGAGGGTAGGAAGATTTCCTAGTATGAGAGAAGGAGGAGCTTCTTGGTATGGAGTCATAGCAGATACTAATGCTCCAGAAGAAGATCATTGGTGGGCGATAATGTCTGGAGATGTACCAGTACCAGATCATATATCTCGTGATGAAGCTTTGATGTTAGTCAAACCAGATAACTGGAGCTTCTATACACAACCACCAGCTCTTGAAGAAAAAAGAGTAGATGGTTCTATTAAGAGTTATGATCCTAGTGATAAAGCAGAAAACAAATCTAATCTAACAGAAAAATATTACTCTAATATTATTAGAGGTAAAACAAAAGGTTGGATAGATGTTTATGTTTTAAATAAGCTTGGATCTATAGAAGAAGGTAAACCTGTATATCCAAACTTTAAAGAAGAACTACATAGTGCAAAAGAAGAATTACAATTAAGTCCATTGCAACCTATCTACATTGGAGTTGACTTTGGATTAACTCCTGCAGCAGTCTTTGGTCAAAGATTAGTTACAGGTAGATGGCATTTAATAAATGAGCTTGTATGTTTTGATATGGGTGTAATTAGATTTTCTGAATTACTTAGAAGTGAGATTGCTAAAAATTATAAAGGATATGAAATACATATCTATGGAGATCCTGCTGGAGATTTTAGATCACAAACAGATGAAAGAACTCCATTCCAAATTATGAGGCAACAAGGACTCAATGCATTACCTGCACCATCTAATGATGTAGCTCTTAGAATAGAAGCTGTTGATGCAGCTCTATCTAGATTACTAGATGGTAAGCCAGGATTCTTAATGGATAGAAAATGTATAAATCTTAAAAAAGGTTTTAATGGTGGTTATCATTATAGAAGACTACAAGTATCTGGAGATAGATATGATGAGAAACCTTTAAAGAATAGATACTCTCATGTACATGATGCATTACAATATCTTATGATGGGAGCTGGAGAAGGTAGAACTATATTAGCAGGTAAAACTAAATCTACTCCAACAATAGCTCATAGAGATTTTGATGTATTCAAAACAAGAAAAACAAGTAAAAGGAAAGTATGGGATCTGTTCAAAAGGAATGGCTAATATATTTTTATGAAGCAGAAGACCACCCATATTCTGATTGGTTATACTTCTTAAGAAAAGGTTATAAACATTGTGGAGCCTTATCTTATAATACTAAAAAAGATGCTTGGGTTCATTTAGAATTTACACACGCAGGTATAAGATTATCATTTCTAGATAAAGAAGAACTAGAAGATATGTTAGCTTACCTAAAAAATTTTAAAGTATTAAGATGCCCAGTCAAAGACCAATGGCATCTACTTCGTATAAAAGATATAACCTGTGTAGCTTTTATTATGAGATTGATAGGTTATTATAAATGGTGGATCTTTACACCTTACCAGCTTTATTGTGCGTTGATAAAAGAGGGATATAAGTCATTTTGGGAACAACATGACAAAACCAAAGAAAAAATCAGTACAAGAAATAATAGATGAAATGAGAGATCTTCACGATCAAGAAGATGATTTACTTCGTGAGATGGAAGCAGGATATGGTTCATTAACATCTGATGATCTTGAAGATATGGATTTTGATGATGAATTAGAGGAGGACAACTAATGGGTGGCATTTTTAAAAAACCAAAAGCCCCACCAAGAAATATGGAGCTTGAAAGAGAATTAGCTGCTTCTAGAGCTGCTGAAGAAAAAGCTGCAAGAGATGCAGAAACTGCTGCAAGAACATATTCTGAAAAAAAAGCAAAAGGTGTTATTGGTGTAAGATCTCTATTTGCTAAAGCTGGTGGTAGAGGCTTTTTTGGTTAATGAGAAAAGAGCATAAAAATCCTAAAGGTGGATTAACTGCTAAAGGTAGAGCATACTTTAAACGTAAAGAAGGTGCTAATTTAAAACCTCCAGTTAAAAAGACACCACCTAAAGGTACAAGGAAGTTTAGAAGAAAAGTTAGTTTTGCTGCAAGGTTTGCAGGAATGAAAGGACCAATGAAGGATTCTAAAGGAAGACCAACAAGAAAAGCATTAGCTTTAAGAGCTTGGGGTTTTAGAAGTGTAGAATCTGCTAGAAACTTTGCAAATAGACATAAGAAGAAAAAATAATGGCTACTGCAAAAAAAACAAAACCTGCTTTATGGGCTAGAGCTAAAGCTCAAGCTAAAGCAAGAATGGGAGGAAAACACAGTGCTAGGGCTATGCAACTTGCTGTCAAAATTTATAAAAAAGCAGGTGGAGGCTATAGAGGAGCTAAGTCTAGCTCAAACAAATTATCAAAATGGAGCAAACAAAAATGGAAAACAAGCAGTGGTAAAAAGTCAGAAGGCAAAAGAAGATACCTTCCAGAAAAAGCATGGAAAGCTCTCTCTGCAAAAGAGAAGGCAGCTACAAACAGAGCTAAAGCAAAAGGTTATAAAAAAGGTAAACAATTTGTTAAACAACCGAAAGGTGTTGCAGCAAAAACAAAAAGGTATAGAAAATGAGAATAATAAATAAAATTATATTAAAAATAAAAAGGTTAATAGAAAATGGAATACGAAGATTCAAAAGATAAAGCAATAGGAATACTTAAGAAGTATCAAGAAGCAGTATCTGTAAAAGATCACTGGAGAGAAAAGTTTGAAGAAGCTTATGAGTATTGTCTTCCAAACAGAGAATCATTTTATGATGAATCTCCAGGACAAAAAAGAACAGATAAAATATTTGATGAAACTGCAGTAGTAGGAGTACAAGAATTTGCTAGTAGATTACAAGCAGGTATTGTTCCTACGTTTGCAAGATGGGCAGACTTTCAAGCAGGTGTTGAAATACCACCAGAACAAAAACCAGAAATAAATAAATCATTAGATGCAATAACAGATTATGTATTTGAAGTATTACAAAACTCAAACTTCAATCAAGAGATACATGAATGCTTTATGGATCTAGCTGTAGGTACAGGGTGTATGTTAGTTGAAGAAGGTGATGCAGTAAATCCTATTAAATTTACAGCAGTACCATTACCAAAAATTTGTTTAATGAATGGACCAGATGGTAGAATAGATACAGTCTATAGAACAAGAGTTGTTAAACCAGAACACATATCTGTTTTATATCCTAAAGCTATTATACCAGAAAACTTTGATCCATTAAGAATGAAAAAAGATTGTACAATCATTGAAGCTATCTACAAAGTCTATGAAGAAAATGTAGAAAAATATAAATACTGTGTAGTTATGCAAGATGCTAAAGCAGTTATTTTTGAAGAAACATATACAGGTGAAGGTGCAAATCCTTATTTAGTATTTAGATGGAACAAAGCATCTGGTGAAGTATATGGTAGAGGCCCAATATTTAATGCAATGGGTGCTATCAAAACTTGTAACTTAACAATAGAATTAATATTACAAAATGCACAGATGTCGGTATCTGGAGTATATACTTATGAAGATGATGGAGTTATTAATCCAGATAACATTTCATTAGTGCCTGGATCTTTAATACCAGTAGCACCAGGATCAAGAGGATTAAATCCTATACCTGCTGCATCTAACTTTGATGTAGCTCAATTAGTATTACAAGACATGAGGCAGAATATTAAAAAAGCTTTATACATGGAAACTCTTGGTAGACCAGAAGGAACTCCAATGACAGCTACAGAAGTTTCTGAAAGAATGGCAGATCTATCTAGACAGATTGGTTCTTCTTTTGGTAGACTACAATCAGAACTTATACACCCATTACTAAAAAGAATAATTAGATTATTATCTAAACAAGGTAGAATAGATTTACCTAAAGTAAATGGTAGAGAAGTTAAAGTAGCTGCTAGATCTCCATTAGCTAAAGCTCAACATATGCAAGACATATCTGATGTTAATAGATTTAACGAAATTATAGCTGGAACATTTGGTCCACAAATGATAAATGTAATTGTGAATCAAAATGAAACAGCTAAATATCTAGCAGAGAAAATGAATCTTCCAGAAAAATTAATTAGAGATGAACAAGAACAACAACAGATAGTACAACAAATAAGCCAACTTCAATCTTCAGCGAGTGAAGGAGAAGTACCTCAATAATGGCATGGGATAAATTAAAAGAAAAAAAACCTATACAAACAAAATCAATTGATGGTTATATTAGAACTCCACAAGATGAGTCTAATTTAAATAAATCATTTGCATCAGTATTCAAAGGAGATGATGGTAAACTCATCTTAGACTACATTAAATCAATTACTACCGAAGCAGTTGCAGGTCCTAACATTGATGGCAACCAGTTATTTCATTTAGAAGGAATGAGATTTCTTGCAGGTATAATACAAACAAGGATAAAAAAAGGAGAACAAGATGGTAGATGATAATGCTACAGCACCAGTCACCACAGAAGCACAAGAGCAAACTGAGGTTACTAAACCAGAATATGTACAAGATAAATTCTGGAACACAGACACAAAAGAAGTTAATTTAGAAAACTTAGCTTCTAGTTATAATGCTCTTGAAAAAAAACTTGGATCAAGAACTGAGGATTTGTCTAAACAAATCAGAACAGATATTGAACAAGAAAAGCTAAGTAAAACTCCAGAAGAATATAAAGTTAATCTTCCAGAGCTTCCAGAAAATGTAGATGTAACTGTATCAGATGATATGGAAATAGTACAATGGTGGAAGGAAACAGCAAAACAAAATGGATTATCACAAGATCAATTTGATCAAGGTGTTAATGCATTTGTTAATAATGCCATGGCAACATTACCAGATGCTAATGCAGAGTTGCAGAAGCTAGGTGATAATGCAAAAGAAAGAATAGAAGCAAGTGAACTATGGAGTAAAAAACATTTATCTCCAGAAGCATTTGAAACTTTCTCAAGTATTGCAGCTACTGCAGATGGCGTTAAGGCTATTGAAGAAATAATGAAACTTACTAAAGATAGTCCAATACCAACTACGCCAACTCAAGTATCAGTAACTCCTAATGAAGATGATCTTAAAGCTATGCTACAAGATCCTAGATATTGGGATTCAAATAAACGTGATCCTGGTTATGTCAAAAGAGTAACTGAGCTGTATGAAAAAGCGTATCAAAAAAATCAAAGCTAAACCTTTTAAGTTTAAAAGACTTAAAAAGGATCTACATTGGTTAGATGCAGTTAGTGAAACAGGTTGGATTTCTGAACATGATATGGATAATCAAGAACCTGCTAAAGCTGTATCTAGTCAAATGTGGGTGTATAAAGAAACAGATAAATACATCACATTATTTGGAACGTATTCATATGATGAAAAAGGTAAGTTAGAATTTGGAGAAGTGATAACTATACCTAAAATATGGATTTAATGTGCGTTGCTTATAATCATTCTAAATTTTATTTTCACAACAAGACCTTAAAAATGTTCAATGATTGCCCTTAGTGGATAACAGTCCCCTGCATTAGTAAGACAATCGGATAATAACGTAACTTAACAACAAACAAAGGACAATAAAATGGCAACATCAATAACAAATGCCTTTATTACTCAGTTTGAAGCAGAAGTTCACATGGCTTATCAAAGAATGGGTTCTAAGTTAAAGAACCTTGTAAGAACTGTGAATGGCGTTAATGGTAACACTGTTAAGTTTCAGAAAGTAGCAAAAGGATCTGCTAACACTAAAGCAAGACATGCTGAAGTAGTAGCAATGGATCTATCTCACAGTAATGTGAGTGCAACTTTAACTGATTACTATGCAGCTGATTACGTTGACAAGCTAGACGAGTTAAAGGTAAACATTGACGAAAGACAAATAGTTGCACAATCTGCAGCATACGCTTTAGGTAGAAAAACTGACAGTGTATTAACTGGGATTATGAATGGAGCTACGACTCTTGCGAACAACTCATCAGGAACAGGTACTGGTATGAACTTAGGTAAAGCGACATCTATGATGGAACTTTTCAATACTAATGACCTTCCAGATGATAATCAACGATACTGGGTAGTAGGACCAAAACAATGGTCTGATCTACTAGCATTAGACCAATTCTCTAGAGTAGAATACGTTGGCGAAGGTGAATTACCTTACGCTGGTGGTATGACTGCTAAAAGATGGTTAGGATTCTTATGGTTTGTACATAGTGGACTAGAAACTTCTGGTTCTACTGATAGACATACTGTAGCTTTCCATAAATCTTCTTTAGGTTTAGGAATTGGAACTGATGTAAAAACTGAAGTAAACTACATACCAGAAAAAGTTTCTCACTTAATTACTTCTATGCTTAGCATAGGTGGTACTTTAGTAGATACTGATGGTATTAGAGTACAGAAGTGTGCAGAATAATAATAGGAGGATAACAATATGGCATACGCAACTGACAACCCAATCAAAAAGATTGCAGAAGCAGGTGGTAATTCAGTATTCTTCTATATAGATGGAGATGCTATCGGTACAATCGATAACTCTGATTACTTTCTAGCTGCAAAAGACGAAGTTAAACAAGGTGATATTATCATTTGTACATCTGGTATAGGTGGAACAATTGCAGTAGATATGTTAGTAGTAACATCAGCTACTGGTGCAGCAGCAATTACAACTGCTGTTTTAGCATAATATACTAAAACTTTGGGGGCGAGGAAACTCGCCCTCATATTAATTAATAGGAATTTATGGCAACAACAAAAGTAGATATATGTTCAAGAGCTTTAGTAATGATAGGAGCTTCACCTATATCTTCTTTTACAGATGGTAGCACAGAAGCTTTAGTTGCCTCAAATGTTTATGAAGATATAGTAGAGTCTTCATTAACTAGACACAGATGGAAATTTGCTACTAATCAAAAACAATTATCTTTATTAACTGCTAAACCAGAAGCTAAATATGAATATGCATATCAACTTCCTGCAAGTCCAGGAGTTTTACATATAGTTTCATTATCAGTTAATGATTATATTATTCCATACACAAGATATAGAGATAAATTATATGTTAATACATATGGATCTAGTCATGCTTTAATACTAGATTATATTTACAGAGTAGAAGAAGATTATTTCCCAGCACATTTTAGACTAGCTTTAGAATATGAACTAGCATCTTTATTTGCAGGTTCAGTAGCTAGAGATGCTGGTATGATTAGAGAATTTAAAGGAATGGCAGATAGACAATTTTTAATTTCTAAAAATGTAGACGCTTCTGAAGTTACTAATAAAAAACTTGATACATCTAGATTTATTAACTTAAGAAATACTACGAGAACAAATGTATAATGGCAAGATCACTAAAAACTGTAATTACAAACTTTTCAGCAGGTGAGCTTAATCCTTTACTAGCAACTAGAACAGATACACCAGCTTACATTAATGGTGCTAAACAATGTAGAAACTTTGCTTTATTAGCAGAAGGTGGAGTAATGAGAAGACCTGGAACTAATTACTTAGCTACATTACCTGCAGAATGTAGACTAATACCTTTTGTATTTTCAGATGATGAAATAGCTATTATTGTTTTATCTAATAATAGAATGGACGTTTATAACATTAGTGGTACTGCTTTATCTTCTAATGTTACAACTAATTGTAATTGGACAACAGCACAATTGTTTGAATTAAACTTTGCACAATTTGGTGATACTGTATTTATTACACATAGAGATAATCCTACTAGAAAAATATTTAGAACTTCAGCAACTAATTTTGAAGTACAAACATTTGCATTTGATACAGATGATTCTATTTCTGTTGGTGGAGTAAATAAATCTAAACAACCTTTTTATAAATACGCAGATGGAAGTATTAGTGTTACACTATCAGCTAATGCAACAGGAACTGGAAGAACATTAACTGCTTCAGCAAGTGCATTTACATCTGCATATGCAAATACATATTTACAAGTTAATGGCAAACAAGTTTTTGTAACAGGCTATACAAGTGCAACTGTATTAACAGTAACTGTAATAGAAGATACTGGAAGTACTGGACCACATTTTAATTGGAAAGAACAAACTATATCTTCTGTTCGTGGCTTTCCACAAGCAGTTACATTTCATAATAATAGATTATGGTTAGGTGGTGTTAAAGATAGACCAGCTTCGGTATTAGCTTCTAGAATATCTGAGTACTTTAACTTTGATGTAGGATCTGGAGCTGCAGATGAATCTATTGATTTAGATATTGCAGGTGCAGAAGTTAATGAAGTTAGACATTTTTTATCTGGTAAAGACTTACAAGTATTTACAGATGGTGGTGAATACTATGTACCAAGAGCAACAGACAATACTATAACTCCTGGTAACATAGCTGTACTTAGACAAACACCTTATGGTATAGGAAGAACAGCTCCTGTTATGTTTGATCAAGCAGCAGGATTTGTACAAAAAAATGGTAAAGCAGTTAGAGAGTTTATTTATTCAGATATAGAAGATGGTTATAAATCAACATCAGTATCTATACTTGCAGAACATCTTATAGATAGTCCTAAACAAATAGCTATTATTAAAGGTAACTTTACAAGACCAGAACAATATGCTTTCTTTTTAAATAGTGGTAGTACACACAATGGAGCAATGGCTATATTTCATTCTGTAAGAGATGAAAAGATTGCAGGTTGGGGTTTATGGTCTACAAGAACAAATGATATATTTCAATCTGTTATTGCTTTAAATGAGTTTTTAGTTGTAGCTTGTAAAAGAGTTTTAAATGGTTCTACTGTTTATACATTAGAAAAATTTGCAGATGATGATAGTCTTACATTAGACTGTAGTTTAACATCTGTAGTATCACAACGAGGTACACCTTTAGTCAAAGGAGGTTCTCAAAGTGGAGCTGTATTAATTACTGATGGCTTTACATCTGCTCCTAAAGTAAATGAAACATTTAGTATAGCAGGTAATGCTACAGTATATACAATACAAGCTATTACAGATAATGGTGGAGGAACTTATACATTAAACTTAGATAAAAATTTAGCTGCTACACCAGGAGATAATGCTGTAATTACATTAGTAAAAGTACATTTACATTCTGTAAATTCTATATATACAAATGAAAGTATAAATTGTGTAGAAGGCAATAGTAGTTTAGGTGCGTTTACTGTAAGTGGTACTAACTTTATTACTTTGAATAACCCTAGAGCAAGTGGGGTTAAAATAGGATTTAATTATACACCTGTGATAGAAACTATGCCAATTGATAAAGAATTACCAGAAGGTCCATTAACTGGATTACCAAGAAGAATTTCGAGAGCCATCATTGATATTAATTCTGCTTTAGATTTAACTGTAAAAGCTGCAGATAAGACTGCCAAATCTTTAGTAGTCCAACAAGTTAGTTTCACTGGTGGTTCGGACTTAACACCTGTAACAGAAAAGAAAGAGTTTTATTTCTTAGGCTATAACAAAAGTCCAACAATAACATTATCACAAGATGATCCATTACCTATTAAAGTATTAGGAATGAGTGTGGAGGTAGTTTTTGCATGAGTGCTGATCCAGTCACATTAGCTGTAATTAGTTTTGGTGTTCAAGCTGTAGGAACGTATCAAGGTATACAAGCTCAGAAAGCTGCAAACAAAGCACAAGTACAAGCTTATGAAGACGAAAAAAAATTTAATGAATTAAAAGCTATACAAGATTCAAACAATGTTAGAGAAGAAGCTATTAAAAAACAAAAAATTAATAGAGCCATTGTAGCAGGATCTGGATATAATGATGATAGTAGAAGTTTTTTATCTGTTCAAAGTGAAATAGATAGAATAGCACAAAAAGATATTGGTAATATTAGAATTAATATGATGCGTGGTAATCAAAAAATGGACTCTATGATTTATACAACTAAAGTTATGGGTAAAGCAAAAGAGTTTGGTGGTTATGCAAGTATAGCTGCAGCAGGATTTAAAACAGCATCTTATGCTAAATCTTATTCAGCTGGAACTACAGGTCAATATGGATTAGATAGTGATATTACTAAAACTGCAAAAATAAGAACAGCAACTGAAGGATCTAACTAATGGCATTAAAACAAGGTAAAAGATCTGTAAATTTAAAAGCAAGTGTTGCTGATAATATTGGTGTACCTAAATTTCCTACAACTAATATAGCAGCTGAAATATCTAAACCAATATCTGAAATAGCAGATACATTTAGAAAAACAGCAGAAGCTGATGCTAAAGTAGACTGGCAATACAATTTTAATAAAACAACAAGAGATCATTATATAAATTTAAAAGAAAAATTTAAATTTGATCCAGATGGCATGAGAAATGCTATTGATAGTTATTCTAAAAATACATTAGCAAATACACCTTTAGTTTATAAAAGTGTAGCAGAAAATTTATTATCTCAAAAAAATTTAGCAAATATGTCATATGCAACTACAAATTATGATAATCAAAAAACAAATAATTTATTAACTGGTTGGGAAGAAACTAAAAGTTCTTTAATTACAGATACAGCAGGAAACTTAGAAACTATTATAGCAAGTGATAATCTAAGTGCTATGGATATAAATAGTCATATTGGAAATACTTCTTTTAAAAATTTAAATCATAATTATGGATTATTTGAAGAAACAGCTGTTTCAACACAAAGATACAAAGGAACACAATTAGCAAAAGATTTAAATAATGATATTGTAGAATTAGAAGCATTAAGAATATTTAGTTTAATGAGAAAAGTAGGAGATGTAGATGGTATAAAATTATTTACAAACTATGCTGCAGGTCAAGATAATTTTCCAGTTACACCAGATAATGTAGATAATCCTATATTTCAAAAATATACAAATGATATTAGAAATCCTTTAATAAGATCTAAAATAATATCTAAAGTAAAAAGTTTATATGATGATCACAGAGGTGCTAAAATTAGTAATTTAAAAAATGCAGATATTAAATATAATCTTGATGGACTACAAAATGCTGGATCTATATTAGATGTTCATAATTTTAGAGATGGAGTTGGTAATGCAACAAACTGGGTAATTAATAATATGCCTAATATATCTCAATCTCAATTTGGAAAAGCTATAGAAATAGTAGATAAAAATATTAAAGTACAAACTTTAGTAAGTAAAGCAATCAATACAAATGAAATAATAGACAACTTTGAAAGTAATGAACAAATGGAATTATTTCAAACTGCTTTGTTAAGAAGATATGGAATTAATGATAGTAATTTAACAGATGTTGAAAATACACAAATAGGTTCTGTAATGGAAATATTTAAAAATCAAGATATGGAACCAACAGCTATAATTAAAAAAATACAAGGTAATTATAATGTTGATTTTAATACACAAGGAATGGTAGAAAAATTTGAAAATAATTTAGCATTATATAATTATATAAAATCAAAAGATATGTTTCCATATGTACCAATAGAAAATGAAAATGTTTATATTAAAGCTAATGATTTTGGAATTTTAGGTGGAAATGAATCAAGAGAAGTAAAAGCTGAAACTCTTAATAAAATTGTAGGAGATAAAAATTTTGAGAAAGATATAGAAAAAATTACTAAACATCTTGAAGATAATCTTGATGTTGCAGTTAACAATATGCGTTGGACTATTAATATGCAGGACATTAATACAGATACTTGGTGGCTTAAAAAAACTTTATTTCCAAGTGGAAAAAATAAATTTGCACATATGTTTATACCAGAAAGTACAAGTTTTTGGTATTATGGAACAAAAATGGCACCACAAGTGCAAAAAGTTTGGTTAGATAATACTATTAATCAATTAGCTCTTTTAAATGCTGGTAAAGATATAGATATTAATACTAACGAAGGTAAAGTATTATTTTATAGAGCTTCTATGCAGGCTCTAAACTCTATGAATAGACAAGGTTATTCTGCAACTAGATTAAATGGAACAGGTGAAATTACTATGACTAAACATGGTTTTGAAAAAGAAGTAGGATTTACAGGACAAGGTTTTGATTCAGCTTTGATGGCACAAGGAAATTGGTTACAAAATAATTTAAGTGACTTAGAACAAAAAGAAAGATTTGGTTTTGAAGCTATTACACCAGATGGTAAAAAAACTAAACCAGTAAACATATCTGATATAATAAAACAAGAAATAGATAATGGTTATAAAAATTTAATAGTAGAACCTACAGGTACATTTCATCAAAATGGTAAACCACATTATCATGTTAAATTAATACACAATGAAAGAATTATTAATCTTACACAAGGTGATAATTATTTTGATCCTACAGGTTTAGGAAGCAATAAACTTGCATCTAATAAACTTCCAGGATCTAGAGCTGAATTAATGAACACTTTAGCTGAAAAAAAATATAATATGTTCATGGAAAAATATGGAGGATATATAGATGGCGATAATAAAATTGAAGGTTGGATTAGGAAATTTATGTACTCAACAATTAAAACAGGCTTTGAAGCTTCTGATTATAGGTTTTACCCAGATTTTCCTGGTGTTAATGATGTACCAGCAGAAGTAAAACCTTTTGGTTTTATTCTTAAAGTGCTTGGTGCAGATGTAAGTGTTGAAGATTATTATGATCAAGGAGCTAAAATAAATAACGAAATAAACGAAACTATTTCTTATGATAAACAAATTACAGGTAATATGCGAATTAGTGAAAAAGATAAATTAATTGAATCTGCATTTCCTCCTCATAAAACGTCATATACAGATCAAAATTTACAATTAAGTTTTAGACAACACGTTTATAATAATTATGAAAATAAAAGTTTACCTCTTACATTTAGAACAAATAACTATATGGCAGTTATGAAAACAGATCAAACATGGGAAGGGCAAATGACTGATATCGATACTGGTAATCAAGCTGCAGTATTTGCTAGTCCTGTTGATTCTATAAGAGCAGGTGTTAGAGTTATGCTTAATAATTCTTCATTATCTTTAACAGATACAACAAAAAGATATGGAGATACACCAAGTATAGAAGAAATACTTACAAGCTATGCAGAAAATACTTCTATATATTTAGATGCGTTAGAAGAAAAAACTAATTTTACTAGAGATACATCAATAAACTTTTTTGATTCTAATCAAATGATGCAATTAATTAAATTTATGATCGAACATGAAATGGGATCAGAAGCATTTAATAATTATTATCCACCAGATCAACAACAATATTTAGATCAAATGATATTAGAAGGATATAATAGAGGTATTAATTCATATGGTGGTAAACTTGGTAAAATGAATTAATGACAGCTTATCCATTTACACCTTCTGATGCAAAAAGTTTAGCAGAACAAAGAGAAAATCCAGTTCAATTTGATGTAATAAAAGATTTTGCAGATGGTTTTTCTACAGAAAATTTGCCAACTATGGCAGTAGATTATTTGTTAAATAAACAAGACTTTCCTGCAGATGAAACATACAATCCAAAAGAAGATCCACAACTAAGAAATTATACAGATTTTTATGATTTATTTATGTTTAGTAAAAGTGCTTCTGAAAGCACAGCTATTATAGAAAAACTTAAAAAAAATGCTGAACATAATTATGCTAGTCCTTGGTATCATATAGGTAAAATTACAGGAGCTTTTACAGATCCTTCTACATTATTATTATTTAGTAAATTTGGACAATCAGCAAAAATTTTTGGTAGTGCATTTACTGCAGAAGAATTGGCTAAACAAATGATAGAACCTACAAGACCAGATAATTATGTACCTTGGGTAGTTGCAGGTGGATATGGTTTACCATTTATTATGAATAGAATGGCTAAAGGTTCTGTAGGTGCAGGTACACAACAAAAAATTATTGATGCTGATAAAGCATATCATGCACCACCAAAAACTATGACACAAGAAATTTATGAAGATGGTAAATTTATTAATCCTACTGATTCAAGAACAACAGGTTCTGTAGGAGCTGCTGCTAATGAACAAAAAGTACAACCAACACTTAAATCAGAATTTGAAGGTGAAAGATTTGTTAAAAGTAATTTAGGTGTATTTGGAGAAGATGGTCCATGGACTAATGTATTTAGATTAACTAAATCATCTTCTAAAAATGCAAGAACTATGATTGCAGATATATTAGATACTCCTTTATTAAAACTTAAAAATACTAAAGAATATGGTTTCCAATCAACTAATTCTTCAATTGAAACTAAATTAAGAATGAGAGAAGTACCTTCTATTGAAGCTATGAAAAGTATTAAAGAACAATATCTTTTATATATAAATAGAGTGCAAGGTAAAACTCCTAAAACAGAACTTGGTATTAATCTTCATAATAAATTTAATGGTGATTTTATGAGTCTTGCAGAATTTGCAACTGAAATAACTAAAACAAGACTTAATAAAATGCAACATGATGTACCAGAAGTAGCAGCTGCAGCTAGAGTAACACAAAATAAAGTATATGGACCTATGGGTAAAGAAGTACAAGAACTTGGTATTAGAAAACTTCCTATAGAAAGAGAATTAAATATGTGGAAATCTATTTTAGAAACTATGAGAAAAAAAGGTGAAGGAACATTTACAAGTACATCTAAAGTAGATGGTACTAAATCTGTTTTTACTAGAACAGAAATTCAAAATAAAATTACAAAATTAGAAGAAAGATTAATTCAAGCAGATAAGTTAGTAGATAATTATATTAATATTATTTATATTAAAAATGCTATCGAAAAAAATAAAAATTTATTTAAAGATATTATAAGAGAAGATTTAATTAAACAAAAAAAATATATTAATGAAAAAAAATTAAATGTATTAGTAGATGATTTAGCTACTCACTTTCCTTTTGTTAGATTTGAAAAAACTAAATATACAGATAATATAGATGATCTTATATATGAAAGATATGCATTTAATAGACCTAGATATGCAAGAGCTACAAGATCTAGAGAATTAAATTTATTACCAGAAACACAAACAAAACTTATAGATAATGGTTTTATTGTAAGTGATATATTTTCTTTAATGAAAACTTATTACAGACAAGTAACTCCAGATATTTTATTTACACAAAAATATGGAGATCCTAATGGTCTTGGATATAAATATATTGATGAAGCTAATTCTATGACATTTCCTGGTCTTATACAGGTAGCTAATGAATACAATTTAAAAGCAGTAAAAGCTAAAACAAAAGAAGCTAAAGCTAAAATTATTAAAGAAAGAAATGATGTTTTAGAAGATTTAGAAGCAGGTATAGAACTTGTAAGAGGTACTTATGGTTTACCTTCTAATCCTCATGCTTGGACTTCTAGAGCTATGAGAACAATGAAACATTACAATGCTCTTACTATGCTTACAGGTTTTTTTGCAGCTACAGCTGATGTTGCTAGAATAACCATGACATCTGGTATTGAAAGAGGATTTAAAACTCAATTTGAAATGTGGGCAGACATGCTTTCAAATAAAAATGCAGGTATATTTAAAGCTGGTAAAAAAGAAGCTCAATCATTTGCTGAAGCAGTTGATATGATAACAGGTCAAAGAGCTATGTTATTTTCTGATATTGGAGATATGTTTGGTATGACTTCTAAAATAGAAGGTATGATGGGTAAAACTGCTAACTTTAATTTTATGTATGTTAACTTAATGTCTAGATGGACTGAGTTTATGAAAGGTGCAGCATCAGTTACTATAGGATCTAGAATAATAGAAGACTCTATTAAATGGGGCAAAGGAACTTTAGCAGATAAAAATAAAACTAAACTTGCAGCTTCTGGTATTGACGAACAAATGGCTAAAAAAATTGCTAGTGAATTTGATAAGCATGGTACAAAATTAAAATATAATTTTATGGCTAACACTGCAGAATGGACTGATGATGCAGCTAAACAATCTTTTGGTGGAGCATTAAATAAAGATATTAATATTACAATTGTAACTCCAGGTAAAGGAGATACTCCATTATTTATGAATTATGAATTAGCAAGTGTTATTGTACAGTTTAAAAAGTTTGCTATGGCAGCAACACAAAGAATGTTAATGCGAGGTATGCAAGAAAAAGATATGGATTTTTTATTTGGATCGTTTTTATTAATGGGTACAGGTATGTTAGTAGATGCAGTTTATACTGAATTAAGATTTGGCAAAGATTATTCTAAAAAATCTTTTACAGATAAACTACTATCTGCTTTTGACAGATCTGGACTTGGTGGAATTTATGTAGATGTTAATAGATCTATTGAAGCTCTTACAGATAATAGAATTGGTATTAGACCTTTACTTGGTGAAGGTAAACCTTATGGATCTTCAATGAAATCTAAAGTTGGTTTAATTGGTCCTTCGGCATCACAAATTTATAATGTATTTGACATAATGTATGACGTAGGTGGAAATAAATATAATCACTACACAGCTCGTAATGTGCGTAGATTAATTCCATTTCAGAACGTATGGTACTTGGATTGGTTATTTGACGACATAGAAAAAGGACTTCGATAATGGCAATTAATATATCAGATGTAGAACCACGAGTACAATATACAGCAACTGCTGGACAAACATCTTTTACTGTAGGGTTTGAGTTTTTTACAAACGCAGACTTAAAAGTATTTAATGGTGCTACACAATTAAGTTTTGCAGCTTCTCCAAGTGATGCAACAGAATATTCTGTTACAGGTGCTGGTGTAACTGGTGGAGGATCTATTACTTTAGGTTCGCCTGGAGCTACTGTTAATGATGTAATTACTATATCTAGAGATATAGCAATAGCTAGATCTACAGACTTTCCTACTTCTGGTGCATTTCAAATAGCATCTCTTAATGATGAG
>Ga0163180_10000279_pt1 | contig 29276 bp, 7 predicted proteins | sample AtlANTMetagenome_2_FD_109647 | JGI IMG/M metagenome (GOLD analysis project Ga0163180, IMG submission 109647) | Marine eukaryotic phytoplankton communities from the Atlantic Ocean - Atlantic ANT 4 Metagenome | ecosystem: Environmental > Aquatic > Marine > Oceanic | place: North Atlantic Ocean...
ACGACGACGACGACGACGACGACGAGCTCGAACACGCGTTTGTCACGGCGGCGAGAAGAGGAGGAGGACGCGTGGCAAACGCGTCGACGTCGGAGAAAGATGACGAGGACGACGATGTAAAAATTCAGATACCAACCGTCCACCCTAGAAAAGAAGACGCGAAAACTGCAGACGTCGAAACGTTACGGTCCGTACCTTTGATTGAAGAGTTATACGAAACGGTCGTAAATCCAGTGAACAAGTTAGAACCGGAAATGAGGAAACTTACGAGCGCGGAGCTGAGAGCAAAAACATTGGAGTTTCGCGCGCGATTAAGTTTAGGGGAGACGCTCGAAGACGTCCTCGTGGAAGCGTTCGCAGTGGTTCGGGAGGCATCCAGGAGAGAGCTAGGATTGAGGCATTTTGACGTGCAGCTCGTTGGTGGGGCGCTGCTACATAAAGGCGTTGTCGCAGAAATGGCCACGGGGGAAGGGAAGACGTTAGTGGCGACGTTACCGGCGTATTTAAATGCGTTGAGTCGCAGAGGCGTGCACATTGTCACCGTGAACGATTACTTAGCGGAGAGAGACGGGTTAATGACGGCAAAGATTCATGGGGCGTTAGGTTTATCTGTTGGATACGTCTTGAGCGAAGACTCGCCAGAAGAGAGGAGGAAATCGTACGATTGCGATATCACCTACGTGACGAACCAAGAGATTGGATTCGATTACTTGAGAGATAACATGGCGACGAACGTAGACGAGTTAGTCGTGATGACGAGACCTTTGAACTTTGCTATCGTAGATGAGGTCGACTCGGTTTTAATCGACGAAGGACGGAACCCGTTGTTAATTACCGGTCCGAGTGATATGGACGAAGGGCCGAGGTACGTTGCGGCGGCGAAAATAGCAGAAGGTCTCGTGGAAGGGAGAGATTACAAAGCCGATAGGAAAGAAAAAACAATCGAAATGACGGACGAAGGCATGACTAACGCAGAGATTTTGTTAGACGTGAAAGATTTGTGGGACCCGGTCGATCCGTGGGGAAAATATGTCATTTTAGCCATCAAAGCGAAAGCGTTGTTCATAAGAGATGTTGATTATATCGTTCGGGACGATCAGGTGATCATCGTCGACCCAGGCACCGGGCGAGTGCAGATGAATCGCCGATGGAACGATAACTTACACCAAGCCGTAGAGGCGAAAGAACAAGTAGAAATTCACAGCGAAAATGCAATCATCGCGAGTGTTTCGTACCAGTGCTTCTTTAAACTGTATAAAAAATTATCTGGAATGACTGGCACGGCGACCACGGAAACCGAGGAGTTTGAGGTTATTTATAACTTGCGTGTCATTGTCGTGCCGAAACATCGGCCAAACGCTCGCGTAGATGAGCCGACCGCAATGTTTCGAGACGCGATGACCAGATGGAATGCCGTCGCCAACGTAATCGTTTCTTGTCACTACGAAGGTAGACCGGTATTAGTAGGCACGACCTCGGTAGAAGATTCGGAAACGTTATCAATGCTTTTAGACGAATATTTATGGCGCGCGCCGGACGATACGGTGGTGAAAGGTGTTGCGCACAATTTACTCAACGCGCGACCGCAATACGCCGCAAAAGAGGCAGAAACGATTGCACAAGCTGGAAGATTAGGCGCAGTTACTATCGCGACGAACATGGCCGGGAGAGGTACAGACATTTTACTCGGTGGTAACGCGGAAGGATTAGCGAGAAGAGCGATGAAAGAGCATTTGTTCGAGGCGCTAGGATTAGGGGAGGTGTTAAAAGAGGAACGGGAAACTGCGTTTCAAAGCGTTTCAGAATCGTTAGCTATGGTGGACTTATCGGATACTCCTGCACAAATCGCACTGGAACAAGCGAGATTAATTGCTACAGCCGCGTGCGAGAATGCTGGACCGATGCGTCTCGAAACGGCGAACGAGATGCTCGTGCGTTCGGTGGAGAAAGCGGGCGAGAAAATCAGACGCGAGGAACAAAAGAAACAGAGATTGTTGTTGACCGGTTGGGAAGCGCAGGGTATTAATATGGAAGAAGATGATGATATCGATGACGAAAAAGAAAAGAAAAGAGTCCCGTTTGAAGTTGCAATTGACTTTGCCGCCGAGCAAACGCTTCGCGAAACCGCGCGTTTGTGCAAGCTCGAGTCGCAAGAGGTTGTTCGTCGAGGTGGCTTGCAAGTCGTCGGCACCGCTTTACACGAGTCTCGACGAATAGATAGACAATTAAGAGGTCGTGCAGGAAGACAAGGTGATCCAGGTTCGACCGTGTTTTGCCTCTCCTTGGACGACGAGATGATTCGCACGTACAGTCCGGCAATGTCAAAACAATCGGGCGCGTGGGATTTCGCCGGTTTGGCACCAGAGGAACCGATGTATGGGACACTCGTCGACGTTCAGTTAGAAGGCATTCAGAAAAACATAGAGGATTATTTAAGCGCGGGAAGACAATCTACATTTGATGCCGATCGAGTTTTGGATTCGCAAAGAAACGCGGTGTACGAGTTACGAAGAATGGTGTTAGTTGGCGGTCAACAAACCTTGCGCGAGCGCTTGTTTCGGTACGTCGACTCCATCGTGGATAACTATTGCGTTGCGGCGAACGTGAGTGGTTCAACACCAGTAAAGAATTGGAATATTGAATTGCTCATGGATTTATTGAGAGAAGTCTTCGCGGGACGCAAAGATAGGTTTCGAATGACCAATAAGGAACCGGTGTCTCCACATCCGCATTATTTGCCCGGCGTCTCTGCGGCAGATTTGAAAGACGCTTTGTTACACTTGGACGATAGGAACGGGTCGAGAACTTTACCAGAACCAAGGCGCATGCCTCCAGTAGACGCGAATCCAGTCGCGGTGAGAGCATCCATTTCGGGCGTTAACTTAGCCTACGCCGATGGCTCGGGGCTCGCCGGTGGGTTAGAAAAAACCGATTCGTCTGGATCCGTCGCCGATACAGAACCAGAAGCAGAAAAAGAAGCCATCGCCGAACGATTGAAAAGACGATTAGAGCGGCCAAAAGGAGAAAACTCTTCACCAAATGTCGTCAAAGCGTTCAGTTCGGGTCGGCACGCGAAGAAAGCGCGTCAACTGAGAGCGTACCTTTCTGAAGCGGCTATTCAGCAATACCTAGATCGGTTCGCACGCCTGTCGAGGTTGGATTACATTCGAGAGGAACTCGAAGACGTCGAACGCTTGTGGGTTTTACGTGCAATCGACGAGAGGTATAAACAACATCTCGTTCACATGTCCAGTTTAAAAGATTCCGTGCAAGTCCGAGCGTTTGGCCACTTAGACCCGAAGGAAGAGTTCAAAATTGATGGCGCGAAGGCATTCGTCGATTGTGTGAGCGACATTCGTATCGACGCGTTGCGGAACATATTTTTCTTTGTCGGAGCGAGCATTGAACCGACGACGGAGTACGAAACTGTTCCTGCGACTAATAATGATGGGAGTGGTGACGATGACGATAACGCCAGCGGCTACGACCCAGACGAAGACTTGATGAGAGAGTTGACAGAAGAAGAGAGAGAAAAAGTACGTTCATTTCTAGCGCGCGCAAAGGAAAACGGCATTTCCGTGACGGAGTCCGAAGACGGCTTTGGCGATTGGACCGGGAGCAGCGGAGAAGACGATGACGCCGACGCAGACGAGGACGAAGATTCGATTTAGAAGATATCTATGAGTATTACATGCTAACTGCTAGAATAACTATCACTATCACTATCGCTGCTACTAAAACTGCTCGACGAACTCGTATCATCGTGTCGACTGCGCTTCTTCCTTCTTTTTTTCTCCTTGTCTCTGTTGCGCTTTTTCTTTTTCTTTTTCTTCTTTTCTTTCTTCTTCTTTTTATCACTCTTCTTCGAACGTTTGCGTCGTCGGTCGTCATCTGTATAATCTTCGGAGCTTCTTTTTTTAGTCCTCTTGTTCTTTCCAAACGCGGAAGATCCGAGGAAAACAGGCGGCTTTTCCTCCTCTTCGGTAGACGGTTGCAGAGGAGGCGCATCGACATTCTTCTTTTGTCTGGGGATGAATTTCGGAGGAGGCATAAGTTTATCGTTGGTTTCTTCTTCCTCTTCTTTTACTTCGCGTTCCTTGCTCTTTTCTTCTTCGTCCAAGGAACTTTCATCCTCTTCTGTCTCATCGTCGGAATCTTCAAAAATAGCTTTGAACAAATCCATAGGCTTCTCGCGTAACGGCAGGGGAGGAGGAGGTACTTGCATCGTTTGACCAGGAACATCCTCTTCTTCTACCTCGTCTTGATCATCTTTCGGTGTCTTCTTTGCCTTTTCATCGTCGCTAGGTTTTTTATTCATCTCTTCTCTTTCCTTTTTGGACATAAACTTTGGCTGATTCTCCAACCGGATCTGCGTCGTTTCCGGAAGCAGATCTACCGTTTCTGTTTTAAAGCTCGCTCTGAATTTTGCCGGTCGCGCATGTTCGCGTCCGTAGTACGGATCTTGGATACCGAGACGTTTGCACAACAACAACGCCGGCGACCACGGAATAGTCGTTCTCGTGTTTATAATCATTCTTGACATCGCTTCGCGTTTTGCGTTTTGTTCTTTCTCGATGTTCTTCAAATTCGCCGCCTCGACGGCTTCCCTTTTCTCTCTCTCTTCACGAATCTTGACGAGTTCTTTGGCGGTTTGTAAACCACCGGAAGACATGTTTGCGTTGACAATTTGTCCAGAGGCCGTGAACATACTTGACATGGTCGCTAATATGTGACTTTTATCTTTTTCGTTGATTGTGGCTGAAAGATTCACTTTGGCGGGTTCTTCGTCGATCGATTTCCCCCTCGCTGGGATTTTCATCTTTTCAACGACTGGAGGCGGCGGTGGTGGTACCGTGCGTTTCAAAGGTTCTTCTCCCAAAAGTTTCCCACGAGACTCCACGTCGTGATGCTGTCGTCCTTTCGAGATTTCTTGCTTTTTTGCCGATGCAATCAGCGGCACATTCTTCTTCATGCTCGCTATTATCTCCCGCGCGTTTCTCTTCTCCTCTAACTTTGCTTTTCTCAAGCAGTACGCGTACGAGCTCGCGCCTTCGCCTCCGAACAAAAACGAAAACTTCTTATCATTTTTTTGCTTTTGTTTCGCCAATTTTTCGAATGCTTCGCCATTTCGCGCGACAAAATGCGCTAATGACTCGATAATTTTACGCTTTTCCCCGGAAAGTTTTTGCAATTGAGGCGGCGGCGGCGGTAGAATTTCTTCTTCTTCTTCTTCTTTTCTATCGTCAACTTCTTTCCCTTTGTTGTCTGTTTCAAAAACGTGTCTCTCGTTAAAATCTCTCGGCACTTCCGGCCCTTGAAAGCATTCCACTTCTTCCGGTACCGCGTCGCTCTCTATAAATCCTGGAAACTTTTGGCCTTTTTCAATTGCGTCTCTCGTCGCGCGATCCGGTAAGCGTTTCACCCCTAAAGGGTTGCGCAAAGCATCTTTTTGATGGTAACCTTCTCCGCGACCGAACCGCTCGTTTTCGTCGTCGTCGTCTTCTTCTTCCTCCGAGTTTAGTTCAAAAGTATATTCAGCGTTTTTTTCTTTCGGTCGTTCGTCGTATACATTCATATCGTCGTCGACTTCAAACGCGCCTAACCCGAACGCCGTTCCTCGACGTTTCTTCTCGCCTTCTTTCGAATAGCGCTCTCGTTTCTTCATCAACTCGTGTTGATCTCTTTTCCGAAATTCTTCTGCTCCCGCGTATGGATCGTACCCAATGCCCCAAGTGTTGTTTTTACTACTCGGGTGTCCATCTGCTCCTCCTCCTCCTCCTCCTAACACCGACACCAACTGTTGCCCGTACCTTGTTTTCCACCCCTGTTCGTCCTCTTTCGTCCCTTTGAACACGATTTTACCATTGACTTTCTTTTTACGTCTCCCCAATGACTTCCCCACTCTCCATCCCATTTTCACCAATAAGTTCGTTCCAATACCACTGACAACGGGTTTCACGAAGTCAATTATACTTCGCGCCAAGGATTTAGAAAACCCAGGTTTCCTTCCTTTCGTCTTCTCAGTGGTCTCGAACGCCATCCGACCCGCTTCATCTTCATCCTTCTCTTCGTCTTCTTCTTCTTCAATCCGTCGAAACCCCGCCATCATTTCTTCATTCACGAACGCGTTATACTCCTCTTTCGTCCGTACCTTGTTTCTCTCGTACTCTTCCAGTTCCTCTTCATCCATGAAATCTTTCGTCGACTGCGCCACGCGTCGCGTCTTCGTCGGCGCATCTCTCGAACTCTTAAATCGCGTCGGTTGCCACCCTTCTTTACTCCCGACCGTGTTGAAGTACCCCGCCGAAAACCCACCGGTAAACGCGCCGTGGAATCGTCTCCGGCCTCGTTCGTCCGTGGCGATGCCTTTCTCCTTGTGCTGTTTCCGCGTGCCGTCGTCAAAGACGTCGTCCTTCTTCTTCTTCTTCTTCATCTCGTCCTCGTCCATCATTTTCGTCCCGACGAACGCGAAGGCGTAGTCGGAGGCCATTTTTTGTTTTCGACGTCTCTTCTCGGTCGTCTTCTCAGCACGCGATCATCATCATCGTCGTCGTCGTCGTCGTCATCTTCGATGCGTCTTCTTCTTCTTCTTCTTCTTCGTCGTCGTCGTCTTCCGCGTGCGACGAGAGTGCGCATCATTCCTGTGCGTTCGAGAGAAACAAAATCAGGGATTTTGATACCCTAAACAAAGAGAGAGAGAAAAAAAGGGGGGGAAAAAAGGAACAATTTCTTCTTTCCAATTACACGTGTAACGGTACGAGTCACACGCCTTTTCGTCCGAGTCTTTCTTTCTTTCTTTCTCCCGAACGCCGACCGAACCGACCGTCACCAGAGGGATTCGAGAAGCGTTCCCTTCTTCTTTTATCTCTTTCTCTCTCTCTCTCTCATTTGTGACGACGCGAATTTGAATTTGGTCGTCGAGGAGATCAATTTGACACGCGTGTTCCTTCTTCCTCTCTTTCGATGACGCTCTCGTTCTCCCGGCGATCGATGCACGCGAACAGATAACACGAAGACGTGAAACAGAAACGAGATGATGGCAGAATACACGAAACTTCAGAAAGTTTTACTCCTGAAAGCGGCCGTGGCCGCGTTCTATGTGACCGCATTCTTTGGCGACCGCATTGGAATGCCTTCTTTCAGTGAAAAATTTTTCGACTCGAAGAACAACGCGTTGCGAAAGTCCGCGTCCGATTGGGCAGGCCTCGGTTTGTTGATCGTGACGTTCGATTTACTCTACGCGGCGTTGAAATGTTCGAAAGCCGTTCAACAGAGAGTCTGTAACGGCCACATTATGCATAACATGTTGCTGATTGCAGTTCACATGTGCACGAGCAGCAAGAAATATGGAGGCGCCGTCGTGCACAAAGAGCACGTCATGGGATCCTTTATAAGCACGGCGTTATCGTTCATCATGGCCACTGGTCTTACAAATGGAATGGAACCGGCGAAAAGACATTTCTTGATGGGATGCAAAGGTTTAACTCATGGGTGCTTAATCATCTATTGGGTATGTTTCTTCTTCTACATCACGTCCTTCCAATTCGGCGATTTCCCGTCTACTCAGTATATCGCCTGTCAAGGAAGAGGCTTCTGCCGAGCAAAAGATTCCATCTTTTACGACATAAACGCCGTCAGCACTTGCATGTGGTTCATGGTCAATTTGATGACTTATTTCATGTTAATGTCTGGATCGGATAAAGAACAAAAATCGTTCGCTTTATACCGCATGGGTGTGACCGCGCTTTTGCAAATTCCACTTTTTATGAGCGAAAAGGCCATGATCGTCCCGAAAGAATACACCAGCGGGGTCGTCGCGATGTCCGTCTGTTTGGCCGCGTTGGCTGCCGCGGCATTTTCGGATAAGATTAAGCCAAAGGCGGCGTGAGAGGAGATCAAAATCATTTAAATATTTATTTACACAAAATCTAAAATCTTCGTGTTCTTTTCTTCGTTTTCCTTTCTTGACACTTTTTGCTCTTCTTCGCGTCATAAAATTTGCTCAAAAATGCCGAGGAAAAAGAAGGCGTGCACCCCTCTGCTCGAGGCACTGTCGACCTCTTTATCTGTAGCGCGGAAGCGCGTGCCAGAATCGTCGCGCGCATCTTCCTTTTCGTCTTCATCGACCGCTGGAGCGTTGCATTACGACGAGAGTTTCGCCTCTGAAACCAATGCGCTCTCTGCCGCCGCCGAGATGCTTCTGGGAAGCGCCGACACGAAGGAGAGCGTCGTTTTGGCCTCGTGTTTACGTAAAGTTATTTTACACGTGTTGGTGAGAGCAATAGAGGTTATGAATACAGACCCGAGATTTGCGAGCGATGTCGAGAAGAGAGAACGGGCCATGTGCGCGTTGATATCGGTGGCTAAATTGCTGCCACATTGCCGGCAGTTGATATCGGAGCGAGTTTTAGCGAGGGAGAAATATCCAGTGTTTTGCAGGGTAGCTGGGGAGGCGAGTTTGAATGTGGGTAGTAATAAGAGAGCAACGAAGAAGAAGACAACCGCTGACGAGAAGAAAAAGAATAGTAAAAACGACGAATTCGCGCACCTCCGGATGCTTTTGAGGAGTTCGATGGATATCGCCGAGTGCTTCGGGTGTGAAAAAGGAGCAATTTCTGGGACATCGTGGGATTGGAGCCAATGTGGGATATTTTTGACGCATGAAGACGCTCAGGTTCGATGGATTGCATGTGGAATAGCTTGCAAGGCTTTAGGTTTGAGTGACGATGCCGTGCACGCGGTGAGGAAGAAGACTTTGAGTGGTGAAGACGAAGCGACTTTGACACAGTTCCAGCGAGAGTGGGAGGAACGCGAAACGACGTTTCGAATTGAACGCGCGTCATTTTTGCTGCCCAAAGTTTGCGAAAACAAAAAGAATGAAAATGATAGTAGCGAATTAGAAAGTAGCTATACTCTCGAGTGCATAGAGTTAGAAGGCGATAATGCAAAAGAACACGAAGAAAGCATACCTGCGGCGCCAGGATACAAACGGTTAGGCGCCATCGAAGTTCGGGCGACACGCAATGATGATGATGATGATGATGATGATGAAAACGACAACATCACCTCCACATCTTCTAAGAAGAATAAGAAGAATACGACGGATTTTATTTTAGTACCGTCCGCAGAACGTAACTTGGTCGCCGTCGCGTACGCTTTATGTCAAAATAGGCCCGTTTTACTTGAAGGCCCAGCTGGGTGCGGCAAATCAACGACGCTTCGCGAAGCTGCCCGAAGATTCGGACGATCTAGTGAAAATAATGACGTCATAGTCTTACACTTTGATGCTCACACAGATTCAAAATCGCTCCTTGGGGCATACGTTTGCGGAGCGAGTCCGGGGGAATTTGAGTGGCAACCTGGGTCGCTCACGAGAGCCGTGAAATCTGGAAAATGGGTTTTGATTGAAGACGTAGACGTCGCTCCATTTGAAGTACTCTCAGCTTTGGTTCCTCTTTTGGAAGAACGCAAGCTGTACATCGCCGGCAGAGGTGAAACTGTTGTTGCACATCCTCAGTTTCAGCTGTTTGGATCAGCCACGGTAGGTGGATCCAAAGTTTCCAATCGCGAGAACGATCCTTTGGGTGGTTTATGGACTCGTGTTAGCGTAGAACAACCAAGCGGTAGCGAGCCTGGTAAAATACTCGCAGAAATGTACCCACAACTCGGCGATGCAGACGTAAAAGGACGCATGCTTAAGACGATGAGAGTTGCACAGACTATGGTTGGCCAAGGTGGAGGCCACGCGACTCGATTGGCCGGTTTAGGTGACGAACGATTTGATAACAGTACAGAGGAAAATGATGAAGAAAACGCGATGGCGATGGATACCGAAAACATTCATCCGGATGATGCGAATGAAATAGATATAGCGGCGGGGGATGACGAAAAATTAACATCTCTTGAAGATTTAGCATCTAGCGAAGTGGCATCGTCGTCTCGAGCCTCGGTGGGTAGGCCTTTCACGCTTCGAGATTTACTCCGTTGGGCAAAGAGGGCTACGGCTTTACGTAAAACAGAACTCAAGCTCATGAAGAAAGGTAAAGCATCTCCTCCGCAAACTCGCCAGGCGATGTATGACGAAGCGGCCGATGTTTTACTGGGCGCTTTGCCTCCCGGCACTGGACGAAGAAAAGCTTTACAGGCGATTGCAGAAATTTGGGGATTAAATCCCGAAGAGACGGCGAATACGACCGATTTACTTCGCAAACCGGATGTTATATCGTCAGAACATAGCGTGTGCGTAGGTCGTACCGTATTACCATGCGAGGAAAACGAGGAGAGTGTAGACAGCTTTCGAAATTTTGCAAAAACAGGCCACGCGCTAAGAATGCTCGAGAGAGTTTCGTGCGCGGTCTCGGTAAACGAACCCGCACTTCTCGTCGGGGAAACTGGTACAGGTAAAACTGCACTAATCCAAGAGCTTGCGCGCTTAACCGGTGCGCCATTAACGGTTGTGAATCTTTCCAATCAATCAGAATCGAGTGATTTTCTTGGAGGATTCCGGCCAGCTGGTGCACGACATTTATGTTTGCCATTACTGAAACGGTTCCTTGAGTTGTTTGGAGAAACTTTCCCGAGTCGATCTAATGCGGAATTTTTAGGAAGAGTGTCCAAGTTTGCAGACAAAAGAAAATGGATACACTTGTTGAAGGCGTTTCGTGCTGGTGTCGATCGCGTGGCGTCAATTGTCGATAAAGATGACGAAGATAAGATAGTCGATTCTATTGAAGACAGAGAAGAGAATACCGTCAATAACGATGACAACGATGACATGGAAGCCACGCCTGCAGTTGACGTGCCAACAACGCGAGCAACGCGTTCGCAAACTACTGGTAAGAAGGGTAAAAATAAAAAAGTATCCACCCAGTCGGTTGCCGATATCGGTAACAAGCGTCAAAAATTAAGTGCTGCTACGAAGAAAAAAAGAGGAAGCGTAACTAAAAAAGAAGCTGCGAAAAAGCCATCATTTACGATTTCAGATGATCTCGTTGAGTCTTGGCAATTGTTCGATCGGGATTTAGTCATAGCCGAACGAGCAATTGGCGACGTGGCCTCGTCATCTGGCGGTGGACCTATTTTTGCCTTTGTGGAAGGTGCTTTAGTCACAGCACTACGCGAAGGTCACTGGATTCTTCTCGATGAAATCAATCTGGCACCTGCAGAAACGCTCGAAAGACTGAATGGCGTGCTAGAGTCGCGGAGAGGCTCCGTTGTTCTTTCTGAACGTGGGGATGCGACTCCAGTGTATCGTCATCCGCGGTTTCGTCTGTTTGGCGCTATGAATCCCGCTACCGATGTTGGTAAACGTGACTTACCTCCCGCTTTGAAACATCGCTTTGCAGAGGTATATTGTGGAGAAACGGAATCCAGAGAAGATTTGCAGCTCTTAGTTCGTGGATATTTAAGGGATGTTCCGAGCGGAGTGATTGCACCAATCGTTGACTTCTACGTCGAAGCGAAGCGAGTGGCGCACACGGTTCTCTTAGACTCGGCCGATCAGAAGCCTAGATATTCACTTAGAACTCTCGCGCGAGCGTTAGAGTACGTTTCTGCGGCGAGTCCGTTATATGGCGTCCAAAGAGCAATGATGGATGGCTTCTCGATGTCATTCTTAACGCTTTTGAAGAAGGAAGGTCAAGAGATTTTAGAAAAGTTGATGCATAAGCATCTGTTGGGAGGCAAAGCGATCAAGGTAAGTGTAAACTATCCTCATGCATCGTTTTTGTTTCGTTTCCGTAGTTAAGCGCTGGGCTTGTCAATATTCCATGGCGTGCTCGGTCTAGAAACTGCGGTATATCTAATTTTCAGTTGGATAAAACACCTATTCCGGTCACGACTCTATGAATGTCCGGAAGACTTGTCCCGCACATTTTGTCCTGTTGGACCTCGGGGTACTAATTAACATTTTAAATCGTCTTCTCTCTGCTTTGAATATACACAGGGAATAATGAAACCACCACCAGAACCAGAAAGTGATACGCATGTTCTCATCCAGCAATTTTGGGTAGAAGCGGGAGAGTTAGAACGCATCGATCCTGAAGGTAAAACGATGTTTCTCTTTTCACGAAATTTCTGCTTTGAAGCGAAACACGACTTGGCAATGATGAACAAATATCCGCGCTTCTTAAATTCGTTTATGATGCACAAAAAGATATTATGGTTGAATTTCTTCTACTGAGCCATCGACGTGAGCACGTTTTTGCGCTTTTCCTTGCATTTCCTTTGGTTAAAGAAATTCAATTTGACACTTTAAATTCTTCCTTGTCATTATAGGTTATGTTGTGACTGAGAGCGTCAAATCTCACCTCTCGAATTTGGCACGTGCAGTACTTCTCCGAAGACATCCTATTTTGTTGCAAGGACCGACCTCAGCTGGGAAAACTTCGCTCATTGAATACCTCGCAAAGCGTACTGGACATCGTTTTATGCGTATCAACAATCACGAGCATACAGATCTGCAAGAGTATCTTGGCACTTACATTACGGATGAGACGGGTAAGTACTTGTTCTGATGTATTGTTTCCTTCTCCTCTCTTTTTTCGGACGCTAGTTCGTTATCCGTCGTTCTTATACAATAGAATCCGGGGGATCGGAAAGCAGTCCGTAGATTTATGCGCCTCGGGGGTTGGTCGTTTGCGGGAATCTGTCGTCGCTCCTTCCTGGAGTGTCTCAGAAGATTCGCGTGACTTCCGAGGCTATATTCTTATTTTGTTATTATTAACATCGCTCGTTTCGTCGTGACTGTGACTTTATTGGTTTGTCATCTTCTAACCACTTTCTATTTCATTTTAGGTGCTTTGACGTTCCAAGAAGGCGCGCTCGTGCAAGCCGTGCGCCGAGGATACTGGGTCGTTCTCGACGAGTTGAATCTCGCACCTTCTGATGTTCTAGAAGCTTTGAACAGACTTTTAGACGATAACAGAGAACTTTTTGTTCCCGAACTGCAAGAAACAATAAGACCACACCCGCACTTTGTTCTGTTCGCGACGCAAAATCCTCCAGGCGCAATTTATGGTGGGCGCAAGGTATTATCGAAAGCTTTTCGTAACAGATTCGTTGAGTTACACATCAACGATATTCCTGACGAAGAACTTAAAATTATCTTAAATAAGCGGTGTGAAATCGCGCCGAGTTATTGCACGAAGCTCGTAGAATCTATGCGCGAATTGCAAGGTTTGCGAAGAGGTTCTCGAGCTTTTGCTGGTAAAGATGGATACATCACCGCCCGCGATTTGTTTCGCTGGGCGAACAGAAAATCGATTGGATACGAAAACTTGGCCAGCGATGGCTTTCGCGTGCTCGGCGAGCGTTTGCGCTCGGAAAACGAAAGAATGGCGCTGAAGAAAGTTCTCGAGAAAGCTTTAAAAGTCCCAGAGATTTCCATAGAACAACTTTACGAGGCGGCATCCAGTGAAAATTTGGAAAGACAACTGGAAGTGGCTTTGTCGGCTAAAAATTGCACCATTCCAGCCGATGAAATCACCATGGCACGATCTATTGCGTGGACACCCGCTATGCGTCGTTTGTATGCTTTGGTCGAAGCCTGCGTTGAGCATAAAGAACCCGCTTTGCTCATAGGAGAAACTGGCTGCGGGAAGACAACTGTGGTACAGATCCTAGCAATGATTCATGGACAGAAGTTGCGCGTGCTGAATTGTCATCAAAACACAGAAACTGCTGATTTCATAGGAGGTTTTCGACCTGCTAGACAAGGAGACGCACCGTTCGCGTGGGAAGATGGACCTTTGATTAAAGCCATGCGAGATGGGGACATTTTGCTCGTTGATGAGCTTTCACTTGCAGAAGATTCTGTCTTGGAAAGGTTAAACTCAGTCTTAGAACCTGGAAGAACGATTACTATACCTGAAAAAGGTGGTATTGATGTCGAAGAGCTCGTCGCTCATCCGGACTTTCGATTGATAGGAACGATGAACCCGGGTGGGGATTTTGGGAAGAAAGAGTTATCTCCAGCGTTGCGAAACAGATTCACAGAAATTTGGGTCGGAAGCGTATCTTCCGCAAAAGAGATGGAAGAAATAGTTTCGCGACGTTTGATCTCTTCTCAAAATATGCATGTTGATCACGCGCACGACCATGCGAAAGAGTTGGCTTTATTCTGGGAATTCTATCAAAGCATCGTCGGCGCTGGACAAGCAAAGACATGTTTGCAGACCAGGGATATTTTAGCTTGGGCACAATTTATTGTCGAAGTAGAGAGTAGACAAGGACCGAACGCGATGTTAGGATATGCTGCGTTTGCACACGGGGCTTATTTGACACTTTTGGATGGCCTCGGCCTGGGTTTAGGCATGCCAGAAGAAACGGCAAAAACGCTCAATCGAAAATGCGTCGAGTACTTGTGCACGCGCATACAGGACACAGAGGTACGTCATAAATCTCATTTATTGTTTTGAACCGACGATTTTTTTATCAATTTGAACTCGCTCTTTCTATTTAAATGATGCGCCATGAAGTTTTTGTTGTACCTGGTAAGTTTCTGATCTTCTGTGATGAGAAACCCCTACAACCCTGAGCGTATTATGAGTATATTTCCTCTGTTTCAATGATTTTTCGATCGTTTGGTGCTGACTTACGCCTCTTTTCTTTGTAAAAAGCAGAACCGAAATTTGAACGAGCAAATATTGCAAAGAGCATCGTATGCACACGATACGAATGCGGAAAATGAAAAGGAAGATCTTCTCAACTGCTGCGTGGTTGACGATGGCGCGCGATTTGGTATTTCGTCATTCACTATTAGTTGTGGCACGCACCCGATTCCTTCGACATCTGAATTCGCTTTAACTGCCCCATCAACCAGACGCAATGTCGCACGTCTCCTTCGCGCGTTGCAACTCGCTCGTAAACCAATTTTATTGGAAGGTTCGCCTGGAGTTGGGAAGACGTCCATAGTCTCCGCTCTGGCGAAGGCTGCGGGACACAAACTGGTAAGATTGAATCTCTCGGAGCAAACCGATATGATGGATCTTCTTGGAGCCGATCTTCCAGCGTCTGGTGGCGAAGCTGGTGAATTTAAATGGTCCGATGGAGCGTTCTTAGCGGCTTTAAAAAATGGTGATTGGGTTCTTTTGGATGAATTGAATTTGGCGCCGCAACCAGTTTTAGAGGGCTTGAATGCCGTGCTCGATCATCGCGCAGAAGTGTTCGTGCCAGAGCTCGGCAAGACGTTCAAGTGCCCACCCACCTTTAGAGTATTTGCAGCACAAAACCCTGCAGCACAAGGAGGTGGTAGAAAAGGATTGCCAAAATCGTTTCTGAATCGTTTCACGAGAGTATTCGTTGAGCCCATGCGTATCAACGACGTCGAGCACATCGCAAAAAGCCTTCATCCCAACATTATCGAAAGCGTCATCGAAAAAATGGTTCATTGCAATGCAGAGTTAGCTCGTCTCAGTAGTAGTACGGATGGAACTGGATATAGATTTGCTAGAGCCGGTGCACCTTGGGAGTTTAACCTTCGCGATATCATGAGATGGTGCGAACTCGTTACTTCTATCGTCCCAGAAAACGCGACGGATGAAAATTCATACGCCCGGGTTTGCGCATCGGTTTTCAATGCATTGTATACTCAGCGTTTACGAACTGTGAACGACCGAAATATTGCAAAACATGCGTTCGCTCGAGCATTCGGTCTCCACGTAGACGACATTCCGACAGCTTCTCACATGAAAATGCGAAAGGATGGAAATCTCGAAATTGGCAGCGCTGTTTTGCGCAGACACAAATCGTCCACATCAAAGTCTATGGCTAATGCTGGCAGTGCATGCATCAACGACGAGGAAAGTTTGGCAATTTTAAGAGGCAACTTAGATTCTTTGGAAGCTGCTTCGTTCTGTATCGATCGTGGATGGATGACAATCGTTGTCGGACAAGCCGCATCTGGTAAAACGACGCTGGTGAAAACGCTTGCAAGACTTGCCGGTAAAGATTTACAACGCATCGCGTTGACTTCAGCTACGGATACGAGCGAATTACTAGGATCTTTCGAGCAGAAAGAGCCTTCGAGAGATCGCGTGAACTTCGAATCTCGCGTGTTTAATCTACTCCAAGGCATTTGCGAATCGAGTGCATTCGGTGATGTGAGTTCAACCACACGCACATGGAAGATGTGGGAATCCTACAGAGCCGCCACGCAAGCATCAGAGGCAATGACAGAAAACGACGCGGAAAATGCTGTGCAGGTTCTTCGTAAATTAATTATTGCATTAAATGAGGCAGCTTCTGCAAACGCATCATCTGTGAAAGACGATCTTCACTCTGAAATCTCCTGGCTTCAAGAGAACTTTGACGCCTTCGTCATGCCTACTTCGTTTAACGTCGGGCCTAAGAAAGATGCTGGTCGATTCGAATGGGTCGATGGGGCCTTGTTAAAAGCCGTCGAAAGAGGCGATTGGGTTTTGCTTGAAAACGCAAATCTGTGCTCACCCACCGTGCTCGACCGTTTGAATCCTTTGCTCGAACCCGAGGGGACTTTGTTGGTAAACGAATGTGGTTTCTTACCAAATGGCGAAAGCCGAATCGTAAAGGCGCACGAAGGGTTTCGATTATTCTTAGCCGTTGATCCCAAAAGAGGTGAAGTTTCTCGAGCGATGCGTAATCGTGGAGTTGAGGTGTTTTTACATCCAAAGAGATACGAAAGTTCGTCATCTTCGAATGACAACGAGCGGACAAGCTTGTTTTCCAAACATCTGGGATTGGCTGAAATGCCGAGCACTTCACCGTCGATTAACGAGGACATCAAATCTATGATCTTGGCTAAAGGCATACCGAATGGTATTTTAGCCGATGCCATCGTCCAAACGCACTTTGCTATGATCGTTCGACTCAAAATGACTGGTGGAAATCACGTACATTTAACGTCGCGCGATTCATGTCGATGGGCCGAGCTCGCACTCGAGCTAGTCAATAGAGGAGTACCGGTCATGCGAGCGTTTCGTTTGAGTTTACCGCACGCGTACAACGTGTCCAGCGAGGAATCGAATTTCGTTTACGATAAAACATTTGCTCAACAAATGTGTTTGGTATATCTTCCTGGAAACACCATGCATTCATTTATATCGTCACCTATTGGATGGCCGAATCGTGTTGCTACGGCGAATAGGATAGCGCAAGAAGATCGATTGGCGATGACGTCTTTGGAGCAATTCTCAGGATTTTCACTTTCAACCCACGCGGCCGCAATTCTTGCTGCACAGAGATTTATCCAGAAAACGAAACGGAATAAAAGCAAAGATGAAGAAATACTACTGACGTTGCATGAGAATCAATCGCTCGTGCCATACCTACCGACTTCACAGCTTGAGGAGTACTTTCAAGGGAACGCATTTGAAACCTCTCTCGAAGACGATGCGGCGTGGAGCAGCAATATAATCGCATTCTTCCGAGCCGCGACCATTTACGCTCTTAAAAAGAACTCTTCGGTTACATCTCTGGAAAGAGGGCGAGTGATGTGGACCTCTTTTGCGAACACAATCACGTCAACATGTGCTGTTCCGGAAATCGAGTCGAGCATTCTTGCCTGGAAACTTTTCCAGCGGTTCTTTGAAAACCGAGAACCTTTTGCGGAAACGGTTCAACTTCTCGCGCCGCTCTGCGCACGATATTCCTACGAAAAAGCATATACTGATACGTTCTTCTTATCATCAACCGCGCACGTCGGCGACATGAAAGCTTTGACCATGTCCTCCTATCGTGCGAAAAATGCTAAAGAAAGGGCAAGGCAAAGCGCCGTGCACGCGTCTCTGGATAAAATTGCTCTCGCGAACCAGCTCTTGGAAGAAACGAACGAAAATTTGCTTCAGGAGTCGCTCTCGTGTGTCGATCCACTGAATCATGAATCGATGGGGAAACTTTTAGGAAGTTTCGTATCATGGAAGTCACGCTTTGATGCGCTCGTTCGTTCTGCACCGTTTGAAGACTTCGAGGTTTCCAGCGATAATCTCGACGCGGCGCTTGAAAACCTTGCTGTCGCTTGGTTGCAAACAAAACGAGCCGCGGAGAAGTACGAGAGTTGGTTGTCCATGCAAAATAAAAGCAACAATACTGTTGGTAATGATAGAGTTGGTTTGCGCGATAAAAAGCGTTCACTTCTCGTAGATGAAGCATTTGGCGTTCCATCGAAGCCTCCGGGAGTACCGTTCCTTTGGCACGCCATCGGGAAACCTACCTTGCCGCAAAGTGATGCTCTTCGCACAGCAGAAGAAATCGTTCGAATGGCATCCCGTGCCCTTCAAAACAATGGATCTCAAATGTACGTAATTTCAGATTACAACCGCTCTTTGAGGAATGATCCTTCAAGTAGAGCGATTTCATTCTTGGCTAAAGAGGCTGCCAATTTAGGCGCATCCGCGAAACTGCGCTTTGCCACCTTGGAAGCGTTGTGTTTTTTCAGCTTCACGCACGTCGGTATCGCTTCGAATGAAAACGAGCGAGCAGATAACGATGCAGTTTTGTTGCCATCCCTGCTTTCTCGTCAATTTTATCAGCATTGCGTGGACTCAGGCGCGTGGGATGAGTCGACGCAAGAGCGCGCCAAGTCCATGCTTAATATATTCGAGTCACTGTCGTCATCGAGTGGTTTCGAAGAGGAAAATACGGATGAGATGATGATAATGGACTACGATGCCAGTGAAATTGGTACAAATAAGAATGCTAATGGTCCGTTTGCGTTTGAAATTCCAAACCGAGAACTCGTCAAATCGCTCGATGACGACGAATCTTGGTCGCTTGAGACCTCGTCGGTGGTTCTCGCTCCACCGACGTTTTCTTTCCCGCCTTGGGCTTTAAAATGGAGGGACATTACATTCAAGAACTCCCAGCTCTCTCCGTTTGTAGAGTTACGCTCGCTCGAGCTCGACAGGGAAGTTCTCGCTCTTCTCGCTTTGATTTTGAGTTTCGACAGTAGTAATGAAGATGAGAAGGATCATTCTCGGAGAGTAGAGCTCTTCAAGCGACTGCACGAGGCAACCTCAAAGTCTCTATCTTTTGGCGTGTCACACTCTCCGCGAGCAGTGTCTGATTTCGAAGGTCATCGAAAACTTTTATGGGACATAAATGATGCCGCTCAAACTACTGTAGATTCTTCTGTTCTTTCGCGAAGAGCTTTAGAAATCTTCCTTTCTTGGCACGATGCGCATCGCTCAGGGGCGCTTTCGCAGCTTCCCCATTTTTTGAAGAGGACCAAAAAATTGTCGAGCAACATAGACTCAAAAAATGAACAAATGTTGATAGAACTCGAATCAAAATGGCTTTCGTGCGATGGACCAGCGCGCACAGAGCGCGCGCTTCAAACTATACTAACATCGGCGTTATTTGTCTCCATTGTCGGTCTTGAAGAACGCGGACAAAGAGTCGCGCAATTACGATTGGCTGCAAGACAATTGAGAATGCGTCGCGACAAGGCCGATGACGAGAGCACGAAAGATTGGGATACTTTGCGCGGTATTTTCATCCATACCATGCGCGCTTACGGTGCAAATGGTTCGATATGTGAATACGCGTTAGGACTGAGGGAAGAGTTGGTATCGAAGACTAATTCTATAGGAAACGCGACGCGACAATCCCTTCTTGATGAGCAGCGCGACATCGTGAGTAAAAATTTGACACAACAGTTCAAATATTGTTCGACGTCGGTGAATGTCACGCTTGAAGGTTTGTTCGAATGTCTTTCTGAGCGTTACACAAGTAATACAAATTCTCATCAAAGGGCAAACCGCGACCGTTTCCTTCGTGGTATGGCCTGGGCCCGTCTCGGATGTTTGCGCCTACATTGCATGTTCCCTTCGGGCATGTCCGATCCAATGGCGGAGACAAGTAACGATGCAAAACGCGTAGATGAAGAAATAAAATTCGAGAAAATTCCTTCAATCGAAATCATCGAATTTCACGAGCGCATCCCGCTTCTCGCCTTGGGAAGTGATAGCGATCCCGAGAAACAACGCATTATGCGGGAAAAGACGGAACTCGAAGCGCACCAGACGAAATTGCGAAGAATGTTCGCGCCTCGACCAAGCGTGCCAAAATGGCGTCAGCTGATGCGTCACATTCATCGCTTCTCGCACGAAAAAGGCGGGTTAGCAGAGCCAGAAAGACTCGAAACAACCTTAAAATCTCTCGAAGGGTCCTTGAAAGCGTCTTCGCAAGACACGTTTTCTGAAACCGGTACGTATGAGAAAGCGTACCAAGAAGCGAAGGTACTTTCAGACGCCGCTAAACAGTGGTCGGAAGCTTTAGAGACGCCTCAGTTTTCAGGGTATGCGGATGCCACGAAACCTTTAAGACTTGCAGCGGCGGAACTCATCCGAGGCTTGAAGTTGTTAGAAGACGGTTTAAGCGGCGGTATGGTGGATCCATCTCGAGCGTTGGCGACGAGAGCGATGCGAGAGCTTTTCAAGTTTTCTTCGTCGGAATATGACAGTGTAAACTCTTTACGAAGAAACGTAGAAAACATGTCCAGGGCACCTTCTAGCTTACTCACGGACGTTTCTACCCTCAAATCTTTACAAAAGCTCGAAAAATCAGGCGAACTTCGGGTCGCGGTACTTAAAGTCTCCATGCAAAAAGTTCGCGACGACGTGATCAAAGAAAAGTCACTCTCGCCGCAGCTGTGGAAAAACGCCTCTTCCGTTTTTGACCGCCTAGCAGAACTTTGGAAATCTGTGCGAGACATTGAAATGGAAAAAGATGATACCATTTACGAGCACGACGATAAGATTGCCGTGTTTCGTCGCGTCACGGCAGCGCCAACGGCGGTGGAGATCATGGAAGGCGACGACGACGAAACGGAGAAAAGATTTTCCGAAACGACTTTTGGTAACTTCAACGAACAATGGAAAGAGTTCAAGGATGCGCCGGGTGATATTTTGCAGCTCGATCACGATTGCGTCGAAGAACAAGACCAGAAAAATAAGAAATCAGAAGAGGAGGACTCGGATGACGACGAGATGGACAATAACGTTGCGATAGCGGCGAAAACAGCCGGTTTGCTCGAAGGGGCTCTTCTCCTCGAGCTCGTGGCAACGCACGAAGTCGTGTGTACGATTGGCGCGAACACTTCAATCAGTGCGAACATCGAAACGTCGTACGACACGGAACGACACGCCGTGAACCCATCGAAGTTCTTACATACGAACGCGAAGGACCTCACTGAATCCCTCGCGAATCGTGCGACGTCGTTTGTTGATGCTCACGACGTCGGATGCATGATCTTACGACGTGCCGCTATTACAGATGACCGAATGCAAGCGATACCAAGAGTACTCGATGACACCAGTCAGCTTGGTAACTTGACCAGAGTATGTTTAGAACATCTCGCGGTTTCGAAAGGCACCATGTCCGAAGACTCACCTAAAGGTGCCGATCAATCCAAAGACGAAAAGTTCAATCACAAAAAGTTGCAAAAACACGCGGATGCCATCGACCACGAAATGTCCAGAGGCGATGCTCCTGGAGAAACCTCTCTGGCTCTTCCAGTCGTGGCAAACTGTCGACGCAAGATTACTGCCCTACTCCAAGAGTGGCCAGAACATCCTCTGTTGACGCAACTTGCGGAAATTTGCGATCGGATTTTAAAGCTTCCTTTGCTCGGTCCCGTGAAAACCTTCTTGACTGGTCTCGAGTTGCTTCTCGCTCGAGCACAAACGTGGGAACAATCGGCATCAGCCGAAACTTCTTTACTCGATGAACTCACGGCTATGGCTAACGTGGCCATGCGTTGGCGACGGCGCGAGTTACACGCATGGTCGAGACTGCTGCAGAGGTGTTCGGAAAGACACGCCGCGCGAGCCAGGCGAACGTGGTTCGCATTGCACAGGCTTTTGAAATCCGTGCAATCTTCGAGTTCGTTCGATGCAGTCGAGGAAAGTAAGAACAATGCTATAGATGGTGACGGCGGGGACGAAGAAGATGAAGGCGACATTCAAGGCATCCGCGAAATTACGCGTGCACTCGAAGAGTACCTCCAAGGTTCCACGTTAGGGGAATTCCTCGCTCGACTCTCTCTCGTGAAAACGTTCGAACAGCATTTAACCACGGACATTCGCGCTCGAGCTGTCTTAAAGTTACCTCCAAGACGCGGAGATAGCGCTTTACGTTGCGTGCTGTACAACACGTACCATTATTATCATCAATTCAAATCTGCCGTGGAAACTGAAATTGAAAACGAACGCGCGACGCCGGCGATGAAGCTCGAGGATCACGCCAAGTTGGCGAAATGGGAGAACCGAGGGTATCACTTCATGAAGCAACAAGCGGAGTCGAACGAGCGCGTTTTGCACAAACATGTTCGCCAATTTGATCGCGCGTTGCAAAAACTTGTTTTACCCATCTTGGAATCTGCATCAAGAAACAGCACGGGGTTAGCCGTTTTACCAAAGGAGCAATCGAAAGACGACGAAGAGGCGACGGCGACGGCAACGGACGAAGACCCATTGGAAGTGATTTTTGAAGACATCGAAGACGAAGACGAGGAAAAGAAAAAGAAGAGATTCGATAAGGCGGTCAAAGTTGCGACAATGAAACGCGAGCGCGAAAAAAGAGAAGAGATTGCAAAGAGAAATCTCGAACAGTTGGATGCGGATTTAGCGGTAAAGAAGCGGGCGTTTGATATGACGACGAAGAATTTACTCGCTCGAGTTTCTCTTTTGAAATCATCATCCTTGGAATGGAAAGGCGACGCGTCTTCACGTTTACACCGCGTAGACACTTTGACGAAAAAGATCGCTTCCGTCCTGGCAACATCAACCATGGAAACTTCCCGAAGATCTCAAATCCGCGCCGGCGGCGTTGACATCGATGCGTTCGCGTCCCGCATCGCGCGCAGAGCCACCGCTTTGCGCACTGACGAAACTGTGAATAAAGCTATAAAAAAGAAAGCGCTTAACGATCTCATGAAGACTTTGCCCGAACTCGGCATCACGCACAAGCGTGCGGCGGTTCCGGAAAAATTCCGCGAACCCGCGCGATGGTTTACCGAACCGCCTTTAGAACCGCTCTCAGCTGGCCAAAAAGAAAGGTTTCTTGCGGAAGAAGGCGACGAATTCGATTCTGCAGATCAGTCGTATTACGTTGCAATGTCTCGCGTGCAACGGTTACAAAACTTGACGAATAATAACCCGCCAAATCCTGATTTAGAAGTGAGTCAAACGACCAGGGCGGTGGCAATGTGCGAACATCTTTTGCATAGGCTTCGCATGCAACGCAAGACATTGTCTTCCGCGCTCACATCGGAGAACGTCTTGGATGAATTCGCTTCTTCTTTAGAAAAGTTGGTCGAAGAAGCCGAGCGAAAAAGTGCCGGAGATAATGATGCACTTCTTTCTTCATCGGCGGAAACTCTCGCCGAGTGGATGTGCGATTTACGCGCCTTCATTGAAGACGTTTCTGATGCGGCGAAAGACGCCATTTTGGCATCCGTCGCGTCTTCAAGTTGCGAATCTGTTCCAAAACTTCGAGGCGCGTGGAACGAAAAAACGGCGCGAGAAGCTTTGCAAAACGTTGAATTGAGATGCGAAGAAGCTCGGGAGGCGCTCAACCCTTACGTAAAGTTGTCGTTTTGTGCTGTTGCACAAACGATCTCTCAATCGTCATCAACTGTGCAGAATCCTGCTACCGGGAAAGAAATGTTCGCATCTTGGCGAGCGACATCAATGCTTGGTATGCAAGCCAAGCGCGCCATCATTCTAGCACTCGATCGCCTTAAAGATGCGTCGAAAGATATCGAAGCCGCACACAGTGCGGTTGTTGAATCTGCGCGATCGAAAGATGTCGTCGAAACCTATGGTACGTACGCTTCGGATTGCGAAAACTGCCCGGGGTGGGATCCCTTGCGTCAGCTTTTAGGCACGCGCTTATCCAACGCGATCGATCGCATCGAGAAGAACCAAATTACAAGCACCGCTGGTAAGAATATCGATACTAAAATCGATGAAAACAAAGCCTTGTACTCGTTCAACGAAGCGCTCGAGATGTGTATAGAACGCGCTTTGATTTGGGCGCAAGGGGTTCACAAAGCAGCCATGACCGACGAGGAGGAAGACGAGGAAAAAAAGAAAGTAAATGATTCCACCGCTGATAGTAATGGCGATGAAGACGATGATGAAGACGACGATGGATTAGCATCGTTCAAAGTGTACGAAAAGCATTGTGGTAACGCCGTCGGTGCCAAGCGTCTCGAAATGCTTTGCGACGCCGTCCGCGAAGCCTCTCTCGCCTTTATTCGCATCACGAATAGCATTACTGCGTCCTCTTCTTCTGGAACACGTCATCAAATTGCCATTATCAATGCGGCAAAACTTGCCCCGATGTTCCGCTCCATCGCTTTAACTGCTAAAGAAACCATAGTCGAATACTCAAAGTACCACCGAGCGTCGACGAAATTAGCTAAAGTCTTGACTGCCGTCTTCTGCGGTCTCTGCGAGGAAGGTTTTTGCGGCGCCAAAGACGACGGGGACGGTAAAGGAGCCGGTGACGGCGAAAACATGAAGCTCTCCGACGACAAAGACGGAACCGGGGCGGCAGAAGGTGAAGGTAAAAAAGACGTTTCGGAGCAAATCGATAACGAAGAGCAAATTTTGGGCATGGAAGACGCGGAGAAACAAGACGAGGAAAAGAAGGAGCAAACGAAACAAGGCAAGGAGGAAGAAGAAGAAGATCGCGGCATTGAAATGAAGTCGGACTTTGAAGGTGTTATGCACGATGTGGAAAACGAACCGGAAGATGGAAACGAAGACGAAGATTTAGAGAAGGAAATGGGTGACCATGAAGACGGTAACGATATCATCGACGAGAGGTTATGGAACGATGAAGATGACAAGAAAGAGAAAGAGGAAGGGAAAGAAGAAGGACCGGATGAGTTTGAAAAAGGGGACGCGATGAAACGAGAAGACGCGAGAGACGAAGAGATGCGCGGGAAAGACGAAGATGAGGAAGGGGGGAAAAATGATGGGAAAGATGACGGGAAACCTCCGCGAAAACCGGACGAGAAGGAGAAAGGCAAGCCGGAGGCCGATAACGAGGATGCGAATAAAAGTCCAGAGGAGGAAGCCGAAGATACGAAAGACAACAATACAATGAACGACGAAGAAGTTAAAGACGCGACTGGTATCACGCCAAAAGGTGAAGAGGAAGACGAGGATGACGGTGCGAACGACGACTTGGATATCGATCTTGGCGACAACGACATGGAACTCGACGGAGGGGAAGCAGATGAAGAAGAAAACGGCGAAGAAGACGACGGATCGAAACCAACAGATGCTGTTACTAACGACGACGACGACCTAACCGGTGAAAATGGTGAAAACAAAGACGATCGAGACGATCAAAACGACGAGGATATGGATCCAAACGATGACGCGCGGGAGAATGAAAAAGAAGCCGGCGACGACATGGACGTCGATAACGAGGAAGGAGACAACGATGGCGACGACGACGACGAAGATGGTCAAATAGATCAAGATGGCAGAGACAACGCGATCAATGATACCAACGCTCAGGAAGCGCACGATGAGGAAGATAACGACGCGCGAAATCAAGCCGGACCGAAAGGTGCCGGAGATGGCGGCGGCGGAGACGACTGCGAAATCGACGAATCCGAGCAACAACAACAACAACAACACGGTCAAGGAGGCGAACAAGGCGCGGCAAGTGCACGAGGATCTGCCGGCGATGGAAGCGCACGAACGCAAACAAACAAAGATATCGGCCAAGAAGAACAAGAAAATGATGGCCAAAATCTCAAGAAAGAGCAGAGAGAAGCGAAGCTAGACGCGGTAAAGCGGTCCACATCTGGATTTCAGAATCCGAACGAGGACGAGGACGATGTCGGTGATGGTGACGGCGACGGCGAAGCCGCAGGTGAAGGTGCTGCGATTCCAACTTCCGCACAGCCCGTGGATGACGACGAGCAAAACAACGAGACCCAAAATGGGGACAACAAATATAAGAAGAGTGGCGGTCCGGAGATGAATCCTCACCGCTCCCTCGCCGCGGCTATGAAGAAATGGCGCGAGGACTTATCGATCGTCGGCGATGACAAGAGCGAAGAAGATGGTGGACTTGTGGGAGACGACAATAATCAAAACGAAACCGACGCCGCGGCGGAATTTGAGTTCATGCACGGGGACGAAGAGAACGAAGAGAAAGGACCAGCCGCGTTAGCTCCGGCAACCGAGGACCAAGCCGTGACGCAGAAACTAAAAGGCGCGAATACTGGTGAAGATGAAGAGGAACGACTCAACGACGATAAAGACGAAATCAACGCCGAAGAGTTCTTCAAGAAAGAGGACGAAAAGAAAAAAATTGACGAGGCCGATCTCGACGGGAGAATGAAGAATGAAGATTCAATGGAGGAGGAGAAGGAGGAGCAAGACGTCGCCGGCGAGATGGCGGAAAAGCAGCAACAAAAGAAAAACAACAAGAAGAAAATTCATCGCGACAAGAACCTCGCGTCACCTGAAGAGTTACAGCGAGACGAAGATCTCCATGCCAATCGCGGTAAAGTGGACGACGACGACGAAAAAGATGACGATGAAAACAGGGCATCCGACGACGAAACCGACGAAGCGGCGCTTCTGCGAAAGAAGAAAGAACTGGAAGAAAAGCGTTTACTCGAAGAAGCTATTGTCGAGCTGAAAAACACGAACATCGAGAACGAAGAAGAACAAAATGATAATCAAACGATGCGCGAGTTGACCGAAGAAGAAATCGAAATCGCGCGCGCGGAAGCGGAAAAAGATTTACAAATGTTCCGAGAAGATAAAGACAACGCGTCGTCTGAAATGGACGAAGACGCCGCGCAACATCTTTGGAGAACTTTGGAAGATTTAACCGGTTCTCTCTCCGGCGAATTAAGCGAACAACTTCGATTGATTCTCGAACCGACGTTAGCTTCTCGGTTACGCGGCGACTACCGAACCGGTAAACGTTTGAACATGCGTAAAATCATCCCGTACATTGCCTCAGATTTTCGTAAAGACAAAATTTGGCTTCGTCGATCGAAGCCGTCCGAGAGAAGGTACCAAGTCGTGTTAGCCGTGGACGATTCGTTATCTATGTCGGAAAACAGGCGCGACCGAGCGGCGCTAGAGGCTATGGTTTTATTAGCGAGAGCGATGAGTCGATTGGAAGTTGGAGACATTGGCGTCGTCGGTTTCGGCGGATGCGTGAAGACACTCCACCCACTCGGTGAACCTTTTGCAGATCAAAACGGTCCGAAATTGGTCTCCAAGCTCACTTTCCGTCAAGACAGCACGTTGACTGATAGACCAATGGTTACTTTGCTCGAAAGTTTACATCGGCAACTTTCTTTAGCGCGAGAAAGTTCTAGCTCTCGAGGCAGCCGGGACGCTGGCTCGAATCTCCAGCAACTCGTCCTCATCATCGCCGACGGACAATTCCACGAGAAAGAAGCCTTATCGAAAGTGATGCGCGAATTCGGGAACCAGAAAGGCGTTTTAATCGCGTTTATTATTCTCGATAATCCAGACAAATCTTTATTGGACATGAAATCCGTCTCTTTTGAAAAAGGCAAACCGAAAATGACGAAATACTTGGACTCGTTTCCGTTTCCGTATTACGTCGTTGTTCAAGAATCGAACCAGTTGCCGTCGACAATTAGCGATTTATTGAGACAATGGATCGAAATGGTTAGCAGCAGCTCTGATTAGACGTACTTTGTGCGCTTCGATTTGTAAGGGTAATATAACACAGTTGTATAGTTTCATATATAATAAAAATCCTAAGTACGAATAACGTCATGTGTCTTTCATCAAACTCTCTCCCTGCCTAAATTTTGTCATTTACATAATATTTAGAACGAACGATCGCCTCTGCCTCCCTCTCCATCTCGCTAACTTCCTCCTAATCACTCGTCACCTTTCTCTTTCTTTCTCTCTTTACAAAAAAAAACGATGAGGTCAAAAACATATTACATAATAACGCATCCGCCGCCGGAAGCCTTGGCCGGAGCGCTCTTCTTCGCCGGCGCCGGCGAACTCGCCTTTCTCGCCGGAGACGTAGGCTTTCTCGCCGGGACTGGCTTTCTCGCGCTGCTCGAACGTCTCGGCGGCGGCGCCGGTTTCGTCCTCGTGTAGTTTGGTCTCGTTTTCGACGCCGATTTCCTCGCGCCAACCGTCGGACTCTTCGTAAACGCCAACGACTTTTTCGCCGACGACGACGGTTTTCTCACCGCGCTCGGCGTCGGCGACTTCTTCTTCGGCGTCGGGGACGCGCCGCGCCACTTATCCTTAAGGTCCACGTTCGATCGGTTCTTCAGTTTCGGACCGAACGCCGGGTCGTCCAAGATTTTCTTCCATTGACCTGTTGTTGTCGTTGTTGTTGTTATGAAACCCGCGGTCAATATTATACAATTGTATTCGAGAGTCTTTTTTTTCTCTTTTTTTTGTAGCCGTTTATTTAGGACTTTCGAGTCCCGGGGGAAAAGAGGGTTCCAATTCCATTTCGAATTCGATTCAAACATCCGATTCAAAGGACGACGACGACGGCGAGAAAGAGAGAGAGAGAAAGAGACGCCCCCGAATAAAAGTGCAGTGCTCCTCCTCCTGCTGTGAATGACGTTGGTTTGTTCCCTTTAGAGAGAGGAGGAGGAAAAGAACCACGTATATGTGGTGTTGTGTGTCGCACCTGGTCCGTATTTCTTCACCCCGGCGGTGAGCGCATCCTTTTCCGGTTCGGTCCAGATTTTGTAGCCTTTACGCGCGGGCGCGCGCTGTCTCGGTTTCTGCGTGTATTGTATTTTATGAGAAGCGTCGCGTGAGTGATACAGCGAGAGAGTTTGGAAGAAAAAAGAGAGGCCTTGCCATCATCGTTTTGTCGGACTCTTTTGGACGACGGTGTTGGAACCGACACCAAAAGCGCGCGCGCGGTAGGGAATTCGACCCATCACATTCAGAGAGGGGAATGGTAAAGTTTCCCCAATTGGGCAATTGGGGAATTGGAATTCCCCCTCTCTCTTTTTGAAGAAGAAAGAGGACGACGACGACGCACCGACGCGCTGCTGCTCGATTTCTTGGCGGCTTTTCTCGCCGATTTCGTTCGTTTCCCCATGAGTATATATCGCGTTATATTCAATATGCGTGGTCGTTTTGTGACGCTTCTTCTCCTTTGCGCGCGCTTGGTGTTTCTCTTTCTCTGATTTTTTTTTTAATAATTCGAACACGCACACACACAGAAGACAGCTTCTCTCTCTCTCTCTCTCTTTTTTGGGTGGTGGGGTTTTTCTCTCTCTCTCTCTCTCTCTC
>Ga0163180_10000281_pt1 | contig 29218 bp, 18 predicted proteins | sample AtlANTMetagenome_2_FD_109647 | JGI IMG/M metagenome (GOLD analysis project Ga0163180, IMG submission 109647) | Marine eukaryotic phytoplankton communities from the Atlantic Ocean - Atlantic ANT 4 Metagenome | ecosystem: Environmental > Aquatic > Marine > Oceanic | place: North Atlantic Ocean...
CTTTATGTAGGCAAGATCGACCAATTGAACTCGATCCAGCGCCGTGACGGTTTGCTCGATGAACTCGCGGGCAAGCCCGCCAAGTAACAGGTGGCCGCAGACCCGGACTCCCAGCCACTCCTTGAGGCTCGCGCGATAAGTAAGCGCTTCGGGGGAGTGCGCGCCCTTGAGGGAGTAAGCGCGTCCTTCCACGCGGGGGAGGTTGTGGCGGTGATGGGCGAGAACGGGGCGGGCAAGAGCACCCTCATGAAGTGTCTTGCCGGTGTTCATCAACCAAATGCAGGGGAAGTCGCAGTCGATGGGAATATTGTCTCGATTCCCGATGTCAGGGCGGCAGAGAAGCTGGGTATCGCCTTCATTCACCAGGAGTTGAACCTGGCGGAGAACCTGAATATCGGAGCCAACGTGTATCTGGGTCGGGAGCCGAGAAAATTCGGTCCATTCTTCGACCAGCGTGAAATCCGTCTTCGGACGCAGGATCTGCTGGATGCGCTTGAACTCGATGTCACTCCGGATACGCCGGTGCGGAACCTTTCGATTGGCCACCGCCAGATGGTCGAGATCGCCAAGGCACTTTCCCAGAAGGCACGGATTCTTATCATGGATGAGCCCACCAGCTCATTGTCTCTCCACGAGACCCGCATTCTCTTTCGTCTGGTGAAAAAGCTCCGGGAAGAGGGAATGTGTATCGTCTTCATCTCTCACCGGATGGCAGAGGTGGAGGAGATAGCGGACCGGGTTATTGTCCTGAAGGATGGCAGGAACAGTGGGGAGCTGGGGCGGGAAGAAATCAACCGTGACCGTATTGTTTCCCTCATGGTGGGCCGGGAGCTGGTGGCGCATGAAAAAACTATCGCGAAGACTGGCGAGGTCCTGCTGGAAGTGCGCGACCTGAGGGTGGCGCGATTTCCGGATGTGCCGATAAGCTTCGAATTGCGGGCGGGCGAAGTGGTCGGAATGGCGGGCTTGGTTGGAGCGGGCCGCACGGAGGTGGCAAGGGCTGTTTTCGGAATAGACCGGGCCCTGGATGGTGAGGTCCGGGTTCAGGGAGAGAAGGTTTCCATCAAGCACCCGCAGGATGCCATCCGGGCCGGCCTGGCCCTCGTGCCCGAGGACCGCAAGGCACAGGGAGCGATTCTTAACCTGAGCATCCGTGATAATGTTGCGATGGTTGGAATGAACCAATGGCAGAAAGCTGGTTTTGTCAGGGATAGTGAGGTGGACAGACGTGCTGAGGAAGCCCGGGAGTCCCTGCGAATCCGAACCCCCAATACCAGGCAGCAGGTCTCCATGCTTTCGGGAGGCAACCAGCAGAAGGTTGTGCTGGCCAAGTGGATGCCTCTCCGACCGAGAATCTTCCTTCTGGACGAGCCGACCCGGGGGATCGATGTGGGTTCCAAGAGCGAAATCTACGAGGTGATCGACCAGATGACGGCGGAAGGCGCAGCTGTTCTTGCCATATCGAGTGAACTGGAGGAAGTGCTCCGGATCTCGGACCGGGTCATCGTGATGCACGAGGGGCGGATTGCGGGTCAGGTTGCCCGGGATGACTCACAGTTTTCAGAAGAAGGAATCATGCAACTAGCTACCGGAGGAGAATAAGATGCTGTCTTTGAAGAATACCCTGAAGGAAAACCCGAAGCTCCTGGTGATCTTCGGATTGCTGGTTCTCCTGTTCATAGTGACGAGCCTGCTGCAACCGTCTTTCCGCGATCCTGCGACCCTGACCAACACCATGCGCTGGATTGGTCTTTATGGGATCATCTCGATCGGGGTTGCTTTCGTGATCATCACGGGGGGCATTGACCTTTCGATCGGTTCCCTGATCGCCCTTTCAGGGGTAATGCTGCCCATGCTCCTCAAGGGTGATATTTTCTTTTCTGACCCTCTCCCGGTGCCGCTTGCCTTCGGGTTGGTCCTCCTGATTTCCCTTGGGATAGGTCTCTTCCACGGTGTCCTCGTGACCAAGCTCGGGCTCCAGCCCTTCCTCGTGACTCTTTGCGGACTGTTCATCTACCGGGGGCTTGCACGGGCGGCAGGCAATGACCAGACGCAGGGCTTTGGAGGGGACTTCAGTGGGCTCAAGAATGCCCTCGTGAAGGACAAGCTCTTTGATTTCATCCCCATGTCCTTCGTGGTCCTGATCATGATTGGGATTATCGCGGCTGTTGTTCTCAACAAGACAGTCTTCGGTCGTTACCTGCTCGCGGTTGGGCATAACGAGGAGGCGGCGAAATTCAGCGGAATCAAGACCGACAGGGTGAAGATTGCGGCCTACATGATCTGCTCACTTCTGGGCGGGTTTGCCGGGATGCTTTTCGTGCTCGATACCAATGGGGCGACTCCCTCGTCCTTCGGAAACTTCTATGAACTCTATGCCATTGCTGGTGCCGTTCTGGGTGGATGCAGCCTGCGGGGGGGAGAGGGTGCGATCTTCGGAGTGATCTGTGGAGCAGCCCTTGTCCAGGTGGCTGAGAAGGCCGTATTTTTCCTTGGGGTGGAGGAGAAGTCCAAGTTTACCGTAATTGGGATTTTTATTCTCGGGGGTGTTATCGCGGATGAATTGTTCCGGCGCGTGAACGAGAAGCGTATGGCAGGAGGGGGTGGGACCGGACCGCCGGGGGATTCTCCTGATCCGGCAGGAAGTGAGGCCTAGGAGGGTCTGCGGAAGCGCCGATGTTCCATCGCCCTACCAGGGAGTCATGCCGCCATTCACGTAGAGGGTCTGCCCCGTGACAAAGGAGGCTTCCTCGGAGGCGAAAAAGCGGACGGCGTGGGAAACGTCTTCCGGCACCCCCCAGCGGCCCATCGGGATCTGGGCCAGATAGGCATCCTTGTCCTCCTGGGGGTCGTCGGCATGACGTTCCACCGGAATCCAGCCGGGTCCCACCATATTGACGGTGATGCCGAAAGAGGCGAGTTCCCGTGCCATTGAACGGGACCACCCGATCTGCCCTCCCTTGGCCGCAACATAGGCGGAGAAGTTGGGGACCGAGCTGGAGAAGACCTCGCTGATGATGTTCACGATACGGCCCCACTTCCTTTCCTTCATACCGGGCAGGGTAGCCTGGGTGAGGAGGAAGGGGCTCTTCACGAAGAATTCGTACATCTCCTGGTAGAAGGCCTCGTCATATTCCTCAATCGGCTTGAGGGGTTGGGGACCGGTGGCGTTGGGAACGACAATATCGATGGGCCCCAGCCTGCGGGAGGTTTCCTCCACAAGAGCGGTGATTTCATCCTGGTTTGTGACATCAGCCCCGACGGCGATGGCCTTGCCTCCTCCTTCAGTGATTTCAGTGGCAATCTCCTGGGCCCGTTGGACGTTGTTGAAGGCGTTGACAACCACGGATGCTCCAGCGGAGGCAAGGTTGCGCACAATGGAGGCTCCGAGGCCCTTGCTGCTGCCAGTGACAAGCGCGACATGGCCGGAAAGGGAGTAGTTGGACATGAGAGAACCCTAGGCCAGGGGGCAGGGTCTGGAAGCCTGAATCTTCCGTCCGGGGAGACTCAGGTGATGGCCGAGATGCTCCAGGGCACGAACTCGTGGTCGCCGAAGCCCTGGGCCTCCGATTTCGTGGGTGATCCGCCAGCTACCTCGATCATGCGGGCAAGGATCCGTTCGGCAACTTCCTCGTGAGTCTCGCTGCCATCCGCAATGGTTCCGGCATTGAGATCCATGTCGTCCTCCATGCGCTGGAACATCTGGGAGTTGCTGGAAATCTTGATCGAGGGGCAGGGCTTGTTGCCGTAGACCGACCCACGGCCAGTAGTAAAACAGATCAGGTTGGCTCCCGAGGCCACTTCCCCGGTGATTGACATTGGGTCGTATCCGGGGCTGTCCATGAAATGGAGTCCCGGTCCCTTTACCGGTTCGGCATACCCGACTACCGATTGCAGGGTGGTGGTGCCGCCCTTGCTGATGGCTCCCAGGGATTTCTCCAGGATGGTGGTGAGTCCCCCAAGCTTGTTTCCGGGAGCCGGGTTGTTGCTGATGTCGCCGTCGAGCTTGGCAACGTAGTCTTCCCACCACCGAATGAGGGAGATGAGTTTTTCGCCGACTTCGCGGCTTGCGGCACGCCGGGTGAGGAGGTGTTCCGCGCCGTAGACTTCCGGGGTCTCAGCGAGGATGGCGGAGCCACCCTGGGCGATTAACTGGTCTACTGCGAGGCCGAGGGCGGGATTGGCGGTGATCCCGGAAAGTCCGTCAGATCCCCCGCACTGGAGAGCGACGCGGAGTTCGCTTACTGGAACGGGTTCGCGACGAGCTTCGTTTGCCCGGGGAAGGATCTCATTGTGCAGGCGATCGAGGCAGGCGTCGATTGTCCTGCGCGTGCCGCCATTGTGCTGGATCGTTTCCAGATGGAGGCTTCCCTCCGGAGGTTTGCCGAAGTGCTCGATCATGAGGGGGATCTGATTGGCCTCGCAACCGAGTCCCACCATCATGACGGCCCCGAAATTGGGATGACGCGCGTGTCCCCAGATCGTGCGTTGCAGCATGCGGAATCCTTCGTTCATGGTGCTCACCGCACAACCAACGCCGTGAGTGAGGGCCACGATGCCGTCAACGTTGGGGAAGTCCTCGAGGACGGCACGTTTTTCCACCTCCCGGGCGATAAGGGATGCTACGGTAGCTGAGCAATTGACCGAGGTCAGGATTCCCACGTAGTTGCGGGTGCCGACCTTGCCATCGCCCCGGCGATATCCCTGGAAGGTCGCGCGCTGTGCTTCTGCGACGAGTTTCGTTTCGTGGGAATCCACGGAGTAGGCGTAGTCGTCGCCATGGTCCGACATCGAGAGGTTGTGTTCGTGAACGTGTTCTCCCGGGGAGATGTCACAGGTTGCCTGACCGATGATCTGCCCGAATTTCAGGATGCTTTCCCCCGCTGTGATCGATTTCAGGGCCATCTTGTGTCCGCCAGGGATCCGAGCGGTGGGGAGAACGTCTGAGCCCTCTACCGCCTGGGCGGCTTCGAGGACCCTGCCTGCGACCACGACGTTGTCGTCGGGGTGAAGCTTGAAAGCCTGGGTTTTTGACATGGGAAGAGCGCGGCCGTAGGCAGCGTGGATGGGCTGGGGCCATCTAAGCGTTCCTCGACGCAAGGGTCGAGCCGGTTTGGCAAGCTGGTCGGGAAATGGGTCGGGAGAGACAAGCCGCTCTTTCGCAGGAAGAGAAGGAAAGGGTGGTATCAGGAGGGGAACTCAGGAGGTCGGGTGTGCCCGGGGCAGGCTATGAACCTGCTGTCATCAGGAAGAGTAACCCCGGCCGTTATTCGGAGTCTTCCTCTTCGCTGTCCTCGTCTTCAAGGTCCTCTTCTCCCTCGCCAAGGCGCTCCGCGAGTTCTTCCCGGGCGATTTCCTGGTGGTGAGTAGCGAGTTCTTCCAGTTCGCGCTCCCTCTCCTCCATTTCCTGCACCCGCTCTTCCAGTTCCGCACGATCGCGATTGAGGGTGATTCGCTCAAGCTCGAGATGAAATTCGAGGTGCTGGGCGATGGCCTCTTGGAGTTCCTTTTCGAGTTCCTCCCGGTTCCCGTCTCCCTCATGCAGGGCCTCGGTGAGCTGGTCGGCAACCAGTTCTCCCCGGCGCATGCCGAGAAACGCTTTCGCGGCCCCGGGTCCGAGGTCTTCCCGGATAAGAAAGTATTCTCCCACCAGGTGCCGGGCGTCGTGCCAGAACTCCTGCTCGGCCTCCTCATCCTGCTCATGCGAGGCGTCGGCCAGCCTGTCGAGGAACTCGGGAACATGCTGTTCGAGGAAGCCGGAGATCTCGGAGTTTGTTCTTCGGTTGAGATGCTGGTCTTCCTCTTCACCGTGATCGTCCCCGAAGGCGGGAAGATTGAGGAAGAGGGCAAGGAGGAGGGCTGGGATGGTCTTGGATAAGGTCATGATGGAGAGGCTTGGAGAAACCCTCTTGCAAGGGGCAGGAAGGTTGGTCCGGATCCGTATCACTGGCAATACTCCAGCGAGGGGAGTTGCATTCCCAATGAGGGTTACTGCATGGCGGCAAAGTTCTGCCGCATGAGATCCTGGGGAGAGAGGTCGCCGGTCCTCGACTGGACATCATTGATCCAGTTTTGTTCGAGTTCGTTCTTGGACGGGCGTTCATCCTGATAGAAGACCCCGAACTTCCCGGGGAACTCAAGCTGAGCCAGTTTGAAGGCTTCGTTGATGCTGGTGAGGTCGTGTTGCTCTTCGTCGACCAGGTCGAACTCGCCGCCCTTGCGCGGGATGGCGGAATCGAAGGCGCCGGGGTAGAACATGGTGCACTCGGAGAGCACCTCTACCACGGAGAAGCCCTTGTGGTTTACAGCACGCTCGAAGATCTCGTTCATGTGCTTGACGTGAGTGGCATGAGAGCGACCAATGAAGGTGGCTCCGCTGCCGAGGAGTTGCATCATGGGGTTGATGGGCCGGTCGATGGCGCCATTGGGATCGGTTTTGGAGCGGCGACCGATCGGGGTGGTCGGGCTTGTCTGGTTCTTCGTCAAACCGTAGACAAAGTTGTCCATGATGATGTAGGTGAGGTTGATGTTCTTCCTCGCGGCGTGATTGAGGTGGTTGCCCCCGATGGAGAAGCCGTCGCCATCACCGCCGAAGACGAAGACGTGCTGGTCGGGGCGGCTCAGGGAGATTCCGGTTGCAAGGGGCAGGGCCCGTCCGTGAATGAAGTGTATCCCGTGCGAATTGACGAAGTAGGGGAACCGGCTGGAGCATCCGATACCGGCCACGCAGACGAAATCGGTCTGGGTCAGGCCGAGTTTCTGGATGACGTTGAAGAACGAAGCGAGGACGGCGAAGTCTCCGCAGGCAGGGCACCAGGTCGGATGGTCGGCCTTGAGCTGCTTCTTGGTGAGTTTCTCTTGCGGTTGGGCGGATTGTGTATCGGACATCGCTATGAGGTGTGGAGCGGTGGGGTCAGGCAAGGAAGCTGTCGACCCCATCCACGATTTCGCTGACCCGGTAAGCCAGGCCGTCTGTCTTGCAGAGAGAGTGGATGCCGGAGTTACAGCTGGCTGCCCGCAGGATGGTGGCGAGCTGGCCGTAGCCGTAAACCCCGGAATCGTTCATCTCGACCACGAAGATATGTTCAAACCCCGCGAGCAGTTCATTGAGGCCGGCGGGGAGGGGGTGAAGGTGCCGGATGTGGGTGGCACTGGCGCAGAGACCCTTCTCCCGCAGGCGGTCGCAGGCTTCGCGAACCGGGCCGTAAGTGGAGCCCCATCCCAGCAGGAGGATTTCCCCGTCTTCCTCCCGGTAGACCTCGGGAAGAGGTAGCTCGGCAGCGAGAGTGACCAGCTTGTTACGGCGTTTGTCGGTCATTTTCTGGTGATTTTCCGGATTTCCGGAGGGATGACCCTTTTCGTCGTGTTCCAGTCCGGTGACCTTCGGGTAGGTGTTTTCCGCCATCCGTGATCCCGGAGGAGCGTGCCGGGTCAGCCCATCAACCGGATAGGGCCTGAAATCCTCCCCTCGTTCGCTGAGGTCGAGCTCTGGTTCGATCCAGTGCTCATCAAGGTTGGGTTCAGTGAAGGCTTCGATCCGGGTAGCGATGGCCTGGTCGCTCAGGATGATGACCGGGCAGCTGTAGTTCCGGGCCAGTTGGGCAGCTTCCAGCGTAATGTAGAAGCAATCTTCCACGTCCTTGGGCGCGAGCACGATCCTCGGGCTATCTCCGTGAGAACCGTAGATAGCCTGCAGGAGGTCACTCTGCTCGACGGAGGTGGGCAGTCCAGTCGAGGGGCCTCCTCGTTGGACATTAATGACAAGGAGGGGTAACTCAGCCATGCAGGCGTAGCCCAGGGCTTCAGCCTTCAGGGAGAGGCCGGGTCCGGAGCTGCCCGTCACGGAGAGGTGACCCGCATAGGAAGCGCCGAGGGCGATGGCCACTGCGGCGAGCTCATCTTCAGCCTGAACGAAGACCCCGCCGTATTTTGGAAGTTCCCGGCGCAGGAGTTCCATGATGCTTGACCAGGGAGTGATAGGGTAGGCCGCCCCGTAGCGGACTCCGGAGGCGATCAGCCCCAGGCCGAGCATGGTATTGCCATCAGATGAGATCCGATTGGAGTTGGCGGCCTCACCCGGGGCGAAACGAAACTGTTTCAGGTCGGTGGTCTGGAAGGCGTAGCCCGCATCGAAGGCGTTCATGCAGTTTCGCAGGACATCTTCTCCCTTGCGACCGAACTGGCGCTCGATGATCCCGGTGAGCTTTTCCCGGTCGAGGTTGAACATGGAGCAGATAAGTCCGAGAACGAAGATGTTCTTGCCGCGATCCTTGGCGGTTCCACCGATCGCCTCCACGGTAGCGGAGGTGAAGGGCACCCCGATGTGGTGAATGCCTCGCTCGTCCCGGGTCTCCTCAACCTTTTCGGAATCATAAAGGCAGATTCCCCCGTCTTTCAGCGAGTCGAGATGATTATCGTAGCTGTGCTGATAAAAGGCGACCAGCACATCGGCCACGTCCCCCGCGTGGAGGACCTCTCCAGAACCGAGGTGAACCTGGAAAATGGAAGGGCCCCCTGAAATGGTTGAAGGGATGGTCATGTAGGTCATGACCTCCTGGGCGGTCCGGCCAGCAAGACGGCCGAGCATTCCCCCCACGGATTGGATTCCGTCCTGGGAATTGCCTGCCAGGCGGATCACAACATTACGCAGAGCATCGTCTTGGGTTGCCTCTGCTGAGGCGCCTGCTGGACTCATGGGTTAGTCGGGATGGGCAAAGTGTGATAAGCCCGTAGATCCTTATTAGGAAGGAAAAAGACGGTTGCAGAAAAAAATCAGGCCTTGCGAACAAGATCGATCAGGGAGTTCACGGGATCGGGATTTAATAAGTTCCCCCCGGTCTCCTCCCTGAAGGGAAAGGCAAGACAGGCCCTTAGCCCGCAAGGGCTTTGAGCTGTGCCTTGACCGTTGGGTGGTCGCAGTAGGGATCCTGAAATTTCCTGCCGTAGTTCATGAGTTCGCGGGCAAGGGATTTCGCGATTTCACGGTGGCGCAGGCCGCGTATGAAATTGGTCAATTCGTCGGGATCCTCTTTCAGGTCGAGGAGCCAGGGGCTCTCCGAGCTGGAGAGAATCAGCTTGTAGCGCGGGGTTACGGCCGAGATCCAGCCCACCCGGTTGGAGTCCGGTTGGCCAGTGGAACGCAGAAAGGTGACGTCGCGCCATCCCTCGGGAGATCGCCCGGTAGTCAGGATGCTGGAGCAGTCCCTCCCTTCCTCCCGGCCGCCAGCCTCAACTTTCATCAAGGCCAGCATGGTGGGAAGGAAGTCGACGGTATTGAGCACCTGATTCACTCGGTGGCGGGCGGGGATGGATTTTGGATAACGGATCAGGAAGGGGACCTTGGCTGACGCCTCCAGGGGAACGCCCTTGTTCTGCCGGTGGTGCTCTCCACGCATGTCGCCATGGTCAGCGGTGAAGATGAGAATGGTGTTGTCCAGCAGTCCGAGTTTCTCAAGATGCCGGGTTAATCGCCCCACATTATCATCGATGCATTTCATCATCCCGTGATACTGGGCCATCTTGTAATGGCATTTTGGGGACGGTTTGGCCCACGAGGGTGATTGCGTGGCATCCTTGTCGAAGGTGCGGGGTTTTTCCAGGACCTTGTCATCGAACATTGTGTCGTAGGGAGCACGCACGGTATCCGGTCCGTGCGGGTCCGGAATACTCAGCATGTAGCAGAACGGTTTGTTCCGGTGGCTGGCAATAAAATCCATGGCCTTGCCAGTCAGGAAGTCCGTGGCGAAGGAGTCCTTGTCTGCACCTGCGACGGAATAACTTGGCTTGCCATTCTGGCGGGCCTTGACTCGTGGTCCCTCCGGGGTGTCTTCAAGTTGTTTCCAGTGCCCCCGGTTGAACATGTAGCGATTGTCCTGGAATCCAAATTTCCGCTTGGGGGCCCACTGGGGTTTTCCCTGTCCATCAAGGTGCCACTTTCCGCCATAGCCAGTTGAGTATCCAGCCCGGGTGAGCAATTCCGCAAAGGAGACCACCTCGTCTCCCAGATGAATGCTGTTGTTGGTGACCGGGGTGTTCTGCGGGTATTGCCCACTGATGAAGGAGGAGCGGGAAGGAGAGCAAACCGGGGTTGCTGCGTAGAACTTGGTACAAAGTGCTCCCTCCCTTGCAATCCGGTCAATGTGCGGGGTGTCACAGGTAGCTCCCTTGGCTTTCCCCCACATGAAGGCCTGCTCCGGAGGCAGGGTGTCGCGATAACATCCCAGGGTCCGGAAGTTGAGTTCGTCGCAGTGGATAATGACGAGATTAGGTTTGGGAGGCTCATCGGGGGCGATGGTGCGGGCTGCCGCAGACCCGGGCAGGGCTGCTCCCGAGGCTGCGGTCGTGGTCTTGAGAAAGCGGCGTCTTTTCACTTTGCCTTTGGTATCATGGGTCAGGGTGCGGGAGGGATTCCCGGGTGGAGGATAGTGGCGCCTGTAAACGGTCTGATAGCGGATAACCGGGCTACAGTTGATCCGCAATGGATTCGATCAGGGGTGCGAATTTCAGCTTGGTCTCTCCAGGGGTAAGGAGTCGGGAAACCTTGAAATCACGCTCGAAAACGAGCTCAGCAAGTTCGGTGACCAGATCGGGATCGCAGAATGACACGTTGAGTTCCCGATTGATGCGCAGACTGATGGTATCAAGGTTGGCAGATCCAACCGTGGCCCATCCGTCGCAGATCATGGCCTTGAGGTGCGTCATGCCGGGGTAGTGGTAGACCCTGACCCCGGCCTTCATGAGGTTGCGGGCAGTTACCAGATTACCCGCATTCATGATTTCGTGATTGGCACGATCAGGCAGGATCAGCCGCACGTCGACTCCACGGGCGGCAGCTGATTCCAGTTCGTTTTCAATGATGTCGGAGGAAAAATAGGGCATCTCGATCCAGATCCGGCTTTGGGCTCCCCGGATGGCCTGACGCATCGCGATGAGAATATCGCTGCGTGCATTCAACACGTCAGTTCGCAGAACACGAAGTGGAACCCCGGGCCCGTCAGGGTGGGGCAGGGGTTGCTTCCATGCAAAGAGAGCAAGATCACCAAGGGGGCCATTGCATTTCCATGTGGAATCGTAGTCACGACTCAGGGCGGACAGAATGGGACCACGTAGGCTGACCATCAGATCGTGCCACTCGTGACGGGACTCCCGGCCGAGGTTCATGCCTCCAATAAAGGCAGTCCTGCGATCGAAAAGATGAAGTTTCGTATGATCAGTTATTAGCCAGGGATTCGATGTCTCCCTTAGTAGAACCTTTGAATTTCCCTTGGTGAGGTAATTGCCGATATTCCCTGGTGATTTGAACCCGTCAGGAAGACCCGAGGGTGGTTGTCGGCCATGGGCCATGGTGCTTCCGAGGTCGTCCATGATGACGCGGACTGGAATCTCCTCTGCCCGGGCACGCAGAAGGTCAGCGCAATGAACGCCGATATCATCGTTATCAAGAATGTAGACCTGGATGTCGACCGATTCCCTTGCAGCAGCTAACTCCTTTTCGAAGGCCGTGAAAAACGCTTCTCCGTCCAGATGGTAACGAAGCTCCCCTGGGAGGGAATCCGGAAGCCCGAGTGTGTCGAGGTGTTTTTCGAATTCCGCGGATCCCGGTGGGGGAGGAGAAGCATGTGCGAGTGCAAAGGGATCCAGTGCTGGTAGATGATCTTCAATGAGGGTGGCTCCACGTCGGCGGGACGTCGCGATGCCAAGGCGGTAGGTCGTAATCGGGTGGCGGACAATTGAGCCAATGGTGGAACGGAAGGCGGTCTTGAAGAACGAGCGCTGTTGACTGACTTGGACTTTGCCGGAAATAAGCTTGTCCGTCTTGTTGTCCGGGACGGGGGTTACAGGGTCCTCTTCCCCGTGACCAGGGGTCGTAAGGCTGACCAGAAGGAGGATAATGAGGGCAGGATGGTGTTTACCCATTAGATTGAGGACTTCTGTTTCAGTCTCTCCGGACAGACAAGGGAACAGGGTTATCCTGTAGGCCCGGGAGGGTCACTTTGTGGGATTTACTGCAAAGTAAGATCCGGCGACCACTTTTTCTGCCAGCAGGACGTTGATAGCGACCTCGCGTCCGGATTCCTGGTGGGAGGGGTCCCCTCCGCCAAAGTCCCAGAACCATCCGCGGTATTTTCCTGAGAGGGCTTCGAGGACGAGTCCCTGTCTGGTGAGGATAAGCTTCCAGTGACAATTTTCGGTAGGGGCCTTGGCTAGCCGGAGGGCTGGAGTAACTGTAAGATTCGGCCCTTCTGGCCGGGTCTTGGCACTGTCGTCCCGGGCAATAACCCATCCCTTGTATTTCCCGCCTGCTGCGCGGACAAGGTAGCCCTTTTCTGTTTCAACGAATTGCCATCCTGAGGTGTCGCGGGCCTTGCTGGCGAGGGAGATGCCCTCCACCACTTCAATATCGCCCAGCTTTCCAGGTTTGGCCTTTTCCGTGACATCGATGAACCAACCCTTGAACCTTGAGACCACCGGGCTGAGGGTCCGTGCGCTACTGACGCTCTTGGCTCCCGTTTCCTCATTTTCCCTGAGTCCTTGGAGGAAGGCGTCGTGTCCTTTTACAGCTGGAGGGCTGTCCGCGGAAGCAGTTCCCAAGAGTCCACTGAGAAGAGCGACCGACGGAAGGAGGAGTGCAATTCTTTTCATGACAACTGCGTGTTATCACCCGGATAAGGGGAAAGTCCAGCTTGAGGGTGGTGTAAAGGGGGCCGGTGTGTGAATTGGCGGAGGATTCGGGCCGGGGAGGGTTCTTGCCGGAGTTCCAGGGGCGTTTTGCGTCCGGAGGCGCCTGTCCTGCCCAAAAAGGGAAGAGATTTGAGAATCAAGGATTGGAGATTCCGGTTGGGAACAAGGAGCACAAACCTGCAGGATCATGTTAGCACGTATCAAAATTCATCTCATCTGCCCGTGCAGGAATTTACAGCAGGCTCGCTTCCACCTGATGGGCATCGTCCGCGAGTTTGTTCCAAGGAGCTTACAGGACTTCGTGCGTTGAGCTGGACCATTTCGGATATCGGGCATAATGAGGAGTAATTGCCAAGTCACGTTATGAGCCAATATCACATGGGAATCAACCTGGGGCACGACCGGTCGGTATCGGTGGTTTCAGATGGAAAACTGCTGGTCTCCATCGAGCAGGAGCGGCTGGACCGTATTAAACACAGTGTGGGATTCATGTACCAATCCCCGGGGGAAATGCGCCACATCCAGGTTCCCGGAGAATGCATTCGCTATTGCCTCGACATGCTGGATGTCCCCCTGGCCGCAATGGATACCATCACGGCAAACATGCCTGGAATCGATTTCTCCCCGGAAATCATGCGGGGTAAGTTCAGCAGGGATATCGCATGCAAGGTGCAAAAGGTTCCCGGTCATCATCTTGCCCATGCATACTCGGCTTACTGGCCATCCGGCTTTGAAGAGTCCCTGGTTCTCTCTGTTGATGCCAGTGGGCTCACCTCGAGGAAGGGTCCGGGCTGGGAAACTGAGTCCTACAGCCTTTATGCCGGAACCGGCACGGAGCTTGAGCTTCTGCATGATGAAGGAGTGCGGGCCCACCTTGCGCAACTATCCACCCTTGGGTTCGTCTATGAGTATGTTTCCCGGAAGGCGGGATTTGAGACGAAGGTCAATTCGGGACTGAGTTTTCCGGAATCGGGCAAGTTGATGGGGCTTGCGGCTTATGGTGGTCCCCAGCCTGCATGGGAGCAGTGGTTGAGGCCGGTTGAGGATTCGCTGAGCCTTGAGATTTCCGCCTACGATATCTTTCTTGAGATCGAGGCTCTGGAAAAGAAATACGACACGGGGGAGGGCAAACCCTACTTCCGGCCCTGGTTGGTGGATCTGGCCTACAAGGCGCAGATGGAACTGGAAAATGCCCTCTGTCATATTGTCGAGGTGGCCATGAGACAGACCGGGCTCAACCGGCTCTGTATAGCCGGGGGCATCGGGCTCAATTCCGTCGCGAACTACAAGGTTCTCACGCAATGTGGTCTCGATGACATTTTCATTTTTCCCGCCGCAGGGGATAACGGGATCTCTGCCGGTTGTGCATACTGGGCATATGCTACGGTTGAGAAGGGAACCGATCGCCCGAAACTGAAGGCGGCCACCCTCGGGAAGCCCCGATCGAGGGAGGAAATCGAAAAGGCGGTCGAAGACTATGAAGATCTGGTCGTGGTGGAACGGCACGACCATGACGGCATGGTGAAGAAGGTGGCGGATGCTCTTTCAAAGGGGCATATCGTTGCCCGCTTTGAGGGGGGCTGTGAGTCCGGGCCGCGGGCCCTGGGCCACCGTTCCATCCTGGCTGATCCGGCATTCCTGCGGATGAAGGATGTGATCAACGCAAGGGTGAAGTTCAGGGAAGCGTTCCGTCCGTTTGCGCCATTTGTTCCCCTGGAGCGGGCCAATGAGGTGTTCGTTCTCGAGACCGAGAGCCCCTTCATGCTTCTGGTCGCCGAGATCCGAAAAGAATTTTACTCAATCCTTCCCTCGATAACTCATGCGGACGGAACAGGAAGGGTCCAGACCTGCACCAGGGAGGCCAATCGCTTCTTCTATGAGCTGTGTCATGCCGTTGAGGACATCCGTGAGGGTCCCCCTGTCCTTCTTAACACCAGTTTCAATGTTGCAGGACAGCCGATTGTCGAAACTCCCGAGCAGGCTATTAAGACCTTCCTGAGGACGGATATAGATTATCTCGCCCTGGAGGACTGCTGGATCTATCGGAAGCATGCCCCGGTCAAGGCTTATGAGGATCACGTGGCCGACCTGGTTGATGAGGAGCTTCCGGCAGGTCTTCCCCCCGGTCAGCCTTCTGTCCGAAGCCTGATGTTCGAGCTGGATGCTGCGTTGTATCAGGGGATGGAGCCTGAGAACTGGTCGCCGGAAGAGATTGCGGATATTTCCCGGAAGGGCGCCTTCTACAAGGAGACAAGTCGGCTCTTTCCTGAACACCAATTTGCAGGAGAACTCAGGACGCAACTGGGTCCGGACACAATACTCCTGCTTGATCCGAAGGGGCAGTCCAGGGTCGTGGACCAGACGGAGCATCAGCCGCCCCTTTTTCTTGATCACAGGGAAGTTCAACTACTCCTGGCATTTCTCGCGAAGAAGGAGGAAGGTGCGCCCCCTCTCAGGGCAGCACTTGGTCTGACTCCAATGGAACTCCGCCATGAAATGGCCCTGGTTGCGGAAAAGCTGGAGAGGTTTGGGGTGGAAGGTGATCCAGCCTGGCTGGACTCCGGCCTTCCCGGGGACTCACCGCTCCCTGAGATTGGCACGGAAGACACCTTTCAGGCTTTCGAGGACCCTCACTTTGCATCCTGGCACAGTCTGGAGGAATTCCAGAGATGCCTTACTTCACACGGATACGAGGAGCAGCGCGTCGTTGAACTGCTGGGAGTAGAGTCTCTCCAGCAAATTGAACCTACTCACCTTGCATATTTCGCCAGCCACAGGCTCCCCGATGACGAACTGGGAGACCTCGTCCGGCTGTTTCTCCTGCGATCCACATTGTCCCGGGACGCCGTAGAGAAAATCCTTGGGCGACCCCTTTACCAGCGCCTCCTTGGTCTTGGTCTGTTCAGAGAGGAGGGAAGCGAGGTGCGCTCTGCGGTGGATATCTTCTGCTCCGGGGGGATGTTCTTTGCCACGGATCACCGTTACATGCTGCTGGAGGGGGACCGCCTGGAGGAGGATCCGGTGATGTATATCGGAATGGACAGCCACGGGCTGGTCCAGACTGCCCCGCGGGAAGCCTGTGAGGACCTGCTCGACCTGTGCTGTGGATCAGGTGTTCAGGGCCTTGTAGGAAGCCGCTACGCGTCCCGGGTAGTCGGAGTAGATCTCAACCCGCGCGCCATCCGGTTTGCCCGCTTCAATGCGCAGCTCAACGGAGTGGAAAACTACGAGGTGCGCCTCGGAAGCCTTTACTCCGTAGTGGAGGGAGAAACCTTCGATGTCATTCTGGGTAACCCTCCCTTTGTTCCAAGCCCGGAGACCGGCCTCAAGTTCAGGGATGGGGGAAATAACGGAGAAGCAATCCTGCGGGAAATCGTTGAACATGCGGACAGCCATCTCAAGACGTGCGGAAGGCTGTGCATCGTGACGGATCTTGTTGATACGGGAACCTACGAGTCCCGCTTGAGGGAATGGTGGGGCGGTGACTCACTGGAAGCACTCGTTCTGACCACTGCGGACCGGGACGAGATTCTCTTCTCGGTCCCTCATTGCCATGCGCCTTTCGGCCAGAGTATCGAACAGTTCAACGCGGAACTGAAACGCTGGGTGGATAATTACCGGGAGTCAGGTCTCGAAGGAGTGAACTTCGGATATATTCTGGTCTGGAAGGAGCAACTGGCGCCCGGGGGAGATGTGACCCTGCGCACGATCCACAATCCCTCGGATCCCATGCACCAGGAGGTCAGTTCCTGGCTGGTTCAGCGTCGCATCTGGGCGTCCACTGATGCTACGAACCATCACATGTCTCTGCACCCTTCGGTTCGTCTCCGGTCCGAATATGGTAGCGGGGACGAATCTCCTTCGTGGGAGGTGGATGTTGCAGATAACGACTTCTTCACGACCTATGTGATCGGGGAGACGATCTATCAGGAACTCCGGAGGATTGATGCGGATCAGCCCTTGCTGGGGAGTCGCCTGATCCCGGCTGATGCAGAGTGGATCGAAGACCTTCACCGGAAGGGGATCATCCGGTTGGTGCGATACCCAAGGCAGTCAGGAGAGAAGGATGCTTCATCCCTGAGATCTGCGGATCAGTTTCAGATCGAGGAGATGGCGACGAAAACTACGCCCACCTGCCTCTCGTCCTATCTGGGTTGATCAGGAGCCACATCCCGGTGAAGACGGACCAGTCCCGGAATGGATGTCTTGCTAGAGTCCAAGTTCGATGAGCTTTTCCTCAATTGCCTCGGCCCAGATTGCGTAACCTTTCTCCCTTGGATGCAGGAAATCGGGCATGATTTCCTTCGGAAGTCGGCCGCTCTTCTCCAGGAACCGCTCATTGATGTTGAGATAGTGGACACGTTTGCCGTTGTGGAAGGCAGCAAGCTTCTTGTTCAGGGCGTCATTGATGCCTCGCTTCCTGCCATCCGGCATTTCGTCGCGGGGGAATACCCCGAGGAGGAGGACTCTGGCATTCGGGCAGCGGGCACGCAGGATGGACAGGATTCTCTCCACCCCGTCCGCCGTTTCGCTGGGGTCCTGCTCACTGTGACCCGTGTTGTTAGTGCCGATCATGACCACTGCAACCTTGGCTTTTTGTTGCCTGCGCAGGTTGCCGTTGTTGAGGCGCCAGATGACGTGTTCGGTGCGATCGCCTGAAATCCCGAGATTGAGTGCCTTGCGCTTTCCGTAGTATTTCTGCCAGGTCTCCTTCCCGGAGCCTTCCCAGCCCTGGGTTATGGAGTCACCAATGAAGAGGAGGTCGTGGGCCCCGGAATTTGCGTTCTTGTTCATGTCGAGGTGGCGTTTCTTCCACCATTCCTGGCCGAGGCGATCGTCGGGAAGAATCGCACTGTGGGCGCGGTAATTCTTCTTGAGGTCGCGATACTTCTGCTGGAGGCCCTTCAGGATGTCGGCGTAGCCGGGATCCTGATGAACGCTTTTCATCTGCTGTGGGTCCTTCTCGTTGTCGAAGAGTTGCCATTCCTTGTATTTCGGAACGTAGAAGAGGGTGTAGCGCTCGGTGCGCACGCCGTCGTGGGCGGCCACCCGGTGCGTGCTCTCACCATAGTAGGTGTAGTAGACCGCATCGCGCCAGTCAGCGGGCCTTTTTCCGCCGTTCCGCAGGAGCGGGACGATGCTGCGGCCCTGCATGTCGTCGGGAGTCTTGGCGCCACAGACGTCCAGGAAGGTCGGGCCATAGTCGATATTCTGGATGAGGGCCCTGGTCGTGGAGCCGGCCTTGATCACGCCGGGCCAACGGATGACGAAGGGCATCTTGAAGCTCTCCTCGAACATCCATCGCTTGTCATACCACCCGTGCTCACCGAGGTAGAATCCCTGGTCGCTTGAGTAGATCACGATGGTGTTCTTGGCCAGGCCGCTTTCGTCGAGGTGTTTCAGGACGCGTCCAACGCCCTCGTCTACGCTGGCGATGCTCTTCAGATAGTCCTTGATGTAGCGTTGGTATTTCCAGCGCACGATGTCTTTCTTGCTGAGCTTGCCGGCCTTCATATCCGCGATGAACTTCTGGTTTTCCGGCTCGTAGACAGCGTCCCATGCCTTCTTCTGGGCTTCGTTCATTCGCTGATACTGGCGATTGACAATGCCACTTGAGAAGTGATCGGGAAAGAGGTTGGGCCCGTTGAACTTCATGTCGTGGCCCCAGTACATGTGCTTGTCGATGCCCATGGCATGTTCGGCAAGCACCTTGCTACGGTCGGCGTAATCGTCGAAGAGGCTGTCAGGTTCCGGCATGGTGACACCTTTGAAGAGTTCGAGATGCCGCAGTGCACCGGACCAGTTACGATGAGGAGCCTTGAACTGGATCATGGCCACGAAGGGCTTGTCCTTGTTGCGGTCCTCCTTGATCCACTTCAGACCGAAGTCGGTGACGAGGTCGTTGCAGTGACCCTCGTAGCGCTTGCGACTTCCGTCCATCTCGATGAAGTCCGGGTTATAGTAGGCACCCTGCCCCGGGAGAATACGCCAGAAATCGAATCCGATGGGATTGGAGTGGAGGTGCCACTTCCCGATCATCGCGACCTCGTATCCGGTGTCGCGGAGAAGTTGGGGGAAGGTCTGCTGCCGGCCGTCGAAATGGGACGAGTTGTTGTCGAGAAAGCCGTTCAGATGGCTGTGCTTACCGGTCAGGATGTTGGCCCGGGAAGGGCCGCAGATGGAATTGGCGCAGAAGGAATTCTCGAAAAGCATGCCCTCCGCCGCGATACGGTCGATGTGGGGGGTGGGTGCGATCTTGTCGAAGAGTCCGCCCGGGTAGGCCGAGATGGCATTGCAGGCGTGGTCATCCGAGAACATGAAGATGATGTTGGGCTTCTTTCCTGTGGCAGGAAGAGTCAGTGCGCAGAGGGTCGCGCCGAGCAGGCAGATAAGGGTTCGCTTCATGAGGGCGACCAGAAGAGCAGAGGGGGATCGATTGGACAAGTCCGGCAGATTTCCACTTTCAGAAGCGGGGCAAGGTTTTGATTTCAGGAGGAGCAATGTAGTGATAGAGGAGAGAAATGGCCCAGCATTTCTGCTCCGGGTCATCTGGCGGCCCGGGGAAAACGGGAATGGTCAGGATAAGACAGTGTGCATTGAAAAGGAATGAGAACGATGGCGAGACTGCCGGTGCTGTTGGGCATCATCATGCCGGGTTGGTATCCGGCAGTTGCGGACACGGAAGCTCTTTCAGCAGCGGCGAGGTCCGCTATTGAAAAGTCTATTCCCCTCCTGGAAAAGACCACGGTCGGAACGAGCGAGCACCGAGGATGCTTTACCTGTCACGGGCATGCCATGCCGGTGCTTGCCCTGGTGGAAGCGCAACGCCGGGGATTTTCCATTAATGAGATAAACCTCCGGGAGCAGCTGGAACATACGGTGGCGGATCTGACCATTGGCAAGGAGCGCTATCTGGAGGGTAAAGGGCAGGGAGGAGGTCATACCCGGGCAGGGTATGCGCTCTGGATGCTTCGGGCAGCTGGTTGGAAACCGGAGGACATCACGGGGGTGGTGAGTGGTTATCTCGTGCGCGATGAGAAGGCGGATCACTGGCGGAGTACAGGTAATCGGCCGCCAACCGAATTCAGCCCCTTCACCGCAACATATGTTGCCCTTGAGGGCCTTGCTGGATACGGGACCGAGGAACAGCGCGACCGTATTATTGATCGGCGCAGGAAGGTCCGGGACTGGCTGGTCCGGACGAAGGCAAAGGAAACGGAGGAGCGAGTCTTCCGCCTTCTTGCGCTCAAGGAGCTGGAGGCCGTGGAGGAATCCGCCCGGGCGGCCGAAGAGTTGATCGAGACGCAACGCAAGGATGGGGGATGGGCCCAGTTGCCGGGCGAGGATCAGAAGAGCGATCCTTACGCGACCGGGTCAGCGCTTTTTGCCCTGCGGCGGGGAGGAGGTCTTGCTCCAAAGGAAGAAGTTTACCGGAAGGGCATGAGGTTTCTTCTTGATTCCCAGCGGGATGATGGATCCTGGTATGTGAAGAGCCGGAGTAAACCGTTTCAGAAGTATTATGAGAGCGGCTATCCGCACAAGAAAGACCAGTTTATTTCAATGGCGGCGGGGAGCTGGGCTACCCTGGCCTTGTTGCTTGCGTTGGAACCGGAAGAGAAAGGGCGCTGACGTTCCTCTGAGTCCATGCCGGAAGATGATGAGAAGGTGAGTGCCTTTTGCCAGGGGAGGGAAACATCCCGGTCCCGGGGTTTATTATATAAGTTCAGACGAACTCGCATCGGGGTCCTCTGGATCTGCGGTTGTCTCTCATTCCTGCCGGATACGGGCGCTTCGGAAAATTTCGAAAGGCATCTCGAGGCCGCCCGCTATCTGGAGGAAGGGCAGTGGGAGGAGGCCCGGAAACTCTACAGGCTTCTGGCCTTTGCTCCCCCCGAGTCCCTCCAGCTTCACGCGCATCTTGGGTTGGCAAGGGCGATAAGCGGACTGGGGAAAGACCGGGAGGCCGAGGATCTACTCCGGAGATTTCCGGTCGATGGGATAGTGGTGCCGGAGGAGCGGAAGCGTTGGAGCGCAACGATCGCAGTAGAGTTGGCGAAGTTGCTGGGCCGCCGGGATGAGGTCGAGGTTGCCCTTCTTGAGCTTGGGAAGATACTGGAGGTTCCGTGGAAGAGCCAACAGATCGGAATCCGGACATGGGTGCGCCTTGAGATGGCACAGTTACTGGTTGGCTCAGGGCGGCGGAAGGACGCCATAAAGCTTCTCACCGAAAGCCTTCCTGAGCTTGAACTTCCTGAGCGGTCTGGCTTGAGGGCCTGCCAGAAGGCCCGGTTGGCGGAAATCTATATGGCCGATGGGGAGCGGGACTGGGCGGTGACTCTGCTGGAGGAGATTCGGCATGATCCCCAGCTTGATCGGCATCAGTTCATGTTGGCGGAAGCCCTGGTGGAGGGTCGGGAGCTCCGGAGGGAAGTTCCCGGTCGGCTGCGGCTGCTACGAGAGGAGGATTGCGTGGTAATTCAATCAGAGGGTCGGTTCGAATTGCGCATGAACGGCAAACAGGAGGGTGAATGGTTTCGATGTGATGCACCCGGCGCAATTACTCACTGGTTCAACCTGGAGGATGACCCTTTCCGGACCCTCAATCTTGCCGGGCAGGGTTCACTTCTGAAGGTTTTGGAGCCCTCTCATGCGAAGGAATCATGGAGAGAAAGGCCCATGATGGTCGAATTTCTGGAGGAATCTTCTGTCCGTATCCGCTTTCGGTGTCGTGATGCCGGGAGGTCATCGAAAAACTTTGAGGAATACACCATCTATCCTACCGGACAGGTTTTTGTGCGGGCTGCCCGGGAGGGATTTCCCCTGGTTGGTGATGGATCGCATCTTCTTCTGACTGCTTCCTGCAATGAAGATCTCAGCTGGTGGCAGAAGGGAGGTGGCCCTGTAGCCAACTCGGAGGAAAGCTTGCTGTTGCTCTCGGGGTTACCTATTCCCTCCAACCGGCCTTCACTGTCGGATGACCTGCTTCTTCTGCCCAGTCGTCCGGGAGGTTGCCAGATTGCCCGTTCTGCCCGGGGGTGCTGGCTGTTTAAGTGTCCTGTGGTTGAAGAAACTGGGCAACTCGCCGTCCAGTTGAGGGTCTATCCGCGTAATCTCGATTCTCCCAGTCTGGTGGAATCTTACCGGAGAGACTACCAGCAACCCGCCAGGATCCAGGTGCGGGGAGGCCATGCAGTAACGGATGAAGCCGGCGACCTTGATGGCGACGGGTATAATGAGGGTGAAGGTTGTTATGTTGTCAGGAGAGGGAGGTCTCTTGTTCTTAATGCGGGGGCGGATGACCGAATTCAGCCTGCCATCAAATTCCTGGCAACCGGGGTGAATGGGATTCCCGATGTGCTGGTCGATGGGGAGGTTGCCGGGGAGGAATCCTGCAGGGTATCCCGCCTGGGGACGGACTCCCTGCTTGTGCACTGGCTTGAGACCGTCCCCGCGGGAGAGCGCATCGTATTCAGTTTAAGGTAGCCCTGAAGAAGTGAGCCTCATGGGGGAGGGGCCTTCTCCTTGAGTCGCTGGCCAAACAGGGAATGGTAGGTTACAATATTTGAGGATGAGTTGGTACAGACACCCGGTAGTTCGGCAGCAGTGGGTGCTGCTGCTCCTGATCCTGGCGATGTGTCTCATCCTCGGCTTCCAGATGTTTGGGCCGGAAGGGGCGGATGACCGTTTCATGGCCGTGCCCCTTGAGATTACAACAAGCTGGGATTCTGTCCGGAACGGAGATGCAACGATTGATGATGTCTCCACCTTCTCGACGCTGATCAGCAATACCTTCCTGCATGGGGATGGAGGGCATCTCGTCTTCAATTTGCTCTTCCTCTGGATCTTCGCTGCCCTCGCGGTAGAACTCCTTGGGACGCGCTGGATGCTGGTAGTGTATTTCCTGACCGCGATATCAGGATCGCTCGGTCATGTTTTTCTGAACCCTCATGCGAACCACCACTTGCTGGGGGCATCCGGAGTAGTGATGGGCTTTGAAGGGCTCTATCTCGGAATGGCCGTGCGTTGGCGCCTGCCTGACCCTCATGTCTTTCCGATTGCCAGGCCTATTCCCCCAATCAACCTCGGGATCCTGACCGTGGTCGGGATTTCCTTTGATTTCTATCGGTTGATGGAGCATTCCGAAGGTAACGTTGCCTATGGGGCCCATCTCGGAGGCTTCATGATGGGGTTGTTCCTGGCCTGCTTTATCGTGCCCAGGCCGAGGCTGGCGGATACGAGGTGAGGGGAAGCTTGTTTTATCCGGCCTGAACGCATTGGCTGAGTGCTCCCCCGGGTGGGGGATGTTCTGCCACGGGCGTTGCAAAAAACAGGGAAAGCTGAACGAATTTGTTCTTCCTTCGGGCGTGCAATGACGTGGTGCTTGCGGATAGTCTTTTCATTGCTCTCGTGGGGCAGTGGTGCTTTGCGGGAACCCTGGTCGCAAACTCCTATTTCCCATGCGCACCCTCATCTCTCTTTCTGCAATCCTCCTGCTCACGGGAATCGTGACCGGGGATCCTTCCTTCCGGGCTCTTGACCAATCAACACTGGAGATCAAGTGGGATTCCGTCCGAGGAAAGCAGTATGAACTCCTGACCTCCACGGACCTCGTCAACTGGTCCCCTCTGGGGCCCCGGCAACTCGGGGTCGATGGTCCGCTTTCCGTGGTAGAGGATATCTCCGGCACCGCAAAGAGGCTCTTCAGGATAGCCGAATATGCAGAGTTTGAACTCGACCTTTCCCGCTTTAACTTCGGAACAGTGGGAAGCAAGTGGAGTTATGACGTGGTGGAGGCTGGAATCGGAGGCACGGAGCGCTACACATGGGACAGCGAGATAGAGCGGCGAACGGTTTTCCGGGGAGAAGACGTGATCGAGTGGAACTTTTACCGGGACCAGACATGGGACCAGGCCATCTACATTCTCGATGATTTCTCTACCGGGATTTATGAAGTGGGTGGAGTCGATGCCGGACAGGGCGAGCAGTGGAATGACCCAGCCCTGCCAAGCTTACTTGCAACGTTCAGCCCGGGGGTGGCAACCTCCTACAATTACCAGTCGGGCGTTCTTGGCAATGTTACTGACCGGATCACGATTTCCCCGGACCTTGGGCCTTTAACGGTGCCAGCGGGAACATTTACCGGATTAATCAGGGTCGAACACCGCTACAACGGGTTGGTGCAGGGAGGTTTCGCGGTGACCGGCGTGACGACGGAATGGTTTGCTCCGGAGGTGGGACTGGTCAGGCACGTGGGGGAAGTAACCCTTGCCGGATTCGTTGCAACCACCGAGTTTTCCCTGCGGTCCTACGAGGTAAACTGAGTTAGGGGTCTCCTGCCGTGGGGAAGGGTCCGCTGTGGGTGGTCGTGTGAATTGGCGATTGTGATCAGGAGTGCTTCTGGGCTATGTGGTGTCTGGTTTGAGGAGTCAACATCAAGCAGGAATCCGGGTCAGTGTTCAGGTTGTCCTGATGCTCATGATGCTAGCCGGAAGTCTTGTTGCGGATGAGGGTGAAGGCCTCCGCTTCTTTGAGGAAAAGATCCGTCCGCTCCTTTCCGAGAACTGTTTTGAATGTCACGGGTCTGAAAAGCAGAAGGGCGGATTGCGTCTTGATGGAAGGGGGTTCATCCTCAAGGGAGGAGAGAACGGGCCTGCCATCGTGGCTGGGAAGCCGGGAGGGTCCCTTCTTATTGAGGCGGTAAGTTATCGCAGCTCAGACCTTGAGATGCCTCCGAAGAGAAAGCTTGGGAAACGCCAGGTGGAGGATCTGACCCGCTGGGTGGCGATGGGTGCTCCATGGCCGGTTGATAAAGGGGCAGTTGCGAATGAGCAGAAGCCGGGGCAGGAATTCCGGATTACGGAAGAGGATCGGGGCTACTGGGCGTTTCGGCCGTTGCGGGAGAACGGGGAGAAGCATTTTGATGAGATTATTGAGTCTGCTCTCAAGGAGAAGGAACTTGTTGCCAACCCGGTTGCTTCCCGGGAGGTTCTGATCCGGCGGGCCTATTATACCTTGATTGGCTTGCCTCCGACTTTTGCAGAGGTGCGGGCCTTCGTTTCCGATCCGGATCCGGGAGCCTTCTCAAAACTCGTGGACCGTCTCCTCGCCATGCCTGAATACGGCGAACGCTGGGGGAGGCACTGGCTGGATGTAGTGCGCTTTGCACAGAGTAACGGATATGAACGCGATGACGAGAAGCCAAACGCGTGGCGCTATCGTGATTACGTGATCTCGTCCTTCAATCAGGATAAACCCTATGACCGTTTCGTTCTGGAGCAGATTGCAGGAGACGAATTGCCCGATGGGGGAGACGAAGGATGGATCGCGACGGGGTTTCACCGGCTCGGGGTCTGGGACGACGAACCGGATGACAAGAGGGCAGCTGAGTTTGACGGGCAGGATGATATCCTCAAAACAACCACGGAGACCTTCCTTGGCCTGACCGTGGGCTGTGCGCGATGTCACGATCATATGTTCGACCCCATCTCGCAGCGTAACTACTATGAGCTGCTCTCCTTCTTTCGTAACGTAAAGCCTTACAACAAGCCCGGGGGTGATACCATTCGCAAGACCGGGTCGGGTGAGGCCCTGGTGGTGACGGAAAGAGGCAACAAGCCGATCGAAACGCATATCCTGATCCGTGGGAATGCCGGTCGTCCGGGCGACAGGGTAGAGCCGCATTTCCCCGAGATTCTGGGAGGAGGTAGTCCTGCGGTCGCCGCCACGCCACATTCAGTCGGTCGCCGTCGAGCCTTTGCCAGCTGGGTGGTGCGGAGGGAGAACCCACTGACCGCCCGGGTAATGGTTAACCGGCTCTGGCATGGACACTTTGGACGTGGAATCGTAGCGACTCCCAATGATTTCGGGAAGGCGGGGAGTCCTCCCTCCAATGTAGCCCTGCTGGACTGGCTGGCCCATGAGTTCATGACTCATGGCTGGTCGATCAAGCACCTGCACCGCGTCATCATGAACAGCCGGGCCTGGCAGAGGTCATCGGCCGGAAATACCGGTAACGAGACGATTGATCCGGGCAATCTGCACCACTGGCGTGCCAACCTGCGACGACTTGAATCAGAAGCTATCCGCGATTCGATTCTCAAGTCCTCCGGGGCACTCAATCCGGAACGGGGGGGACGTGGGTTCTTCCCGGCCCTGGCGGGGGAGGTCGTTGCCGGAGCTTCCAAGCCAGGCCGTAACTGGCAGTGGTCTCTTCCTGAACAGCAGCGGCGGCGCAGCGTCTATGCCTTCGTGAAGCGCACCATGCTCTACCCTTTCTTTGAAATTTTTGACTATACGAATACCGAGGGCTCCCTCGGGGTGCGCCCCACGACAACGGTGGCACCACAAGCCCTTCTCCTTCTTAATAGTGAGTTCGTGTCAGAGAATGCGGCACGGTTGGCAGAGAAGGCATTAGCTCATCCCGACCCCGTTTCCTCGGTTTTCAGAATGGTCCTGAGCCGGAATCCCACGAAGGAAGAGCACAGGCTTGGTCGCAGCTTCCTTACGAACCAGGAGAAGGAACAGGAGCGGCAGGTGCGACGGATCTCCTTTCGTCCCGACTTTCCACCAGCGCTTTTCAACGATTACCAGAAGAGCCTGCCCGCCGGACGCTTCCTGCGGGGGCCGGATACCGGATGGGAATACCACAAGGGGAAGTGGACCGGGGGATATGAAGGTATCGTCAATGCAGAGCGCGATTGGCCAGCTTTTGCTCTTTACGGTGTTACCTCAGGGGATGTCAGGGTCTCCGGGCGCTTCCTGCTTGATGGAATCACCGAGCGGTCTTCGATTCTCCTTCGGGCCAGGCCCGGGGGCGGAGTCTTCGAGGGCTACAGCGTGCTCCTGGACAAGGGTCGGGGGGAGATAGCGATCCTTCGTCATCAGGGAGAAAAAATCACCACCCTGTCCAAGCGGGCTTTCCATCAGTTCCGGAGGGAATTGGATATTGCCATCACCTTGGAGGGGGGAAGTATCGTGGTCAGTTACGGGTCCAAGGACTCATTGAAGGCATTGGACCCGGATCCCATTGGGGGCGAAGGGCGAGTGGGGGTAAGTGTGTGGGGAGGGGAGGTCAGCGTCGATGGGCTTACTATTGTTGCTGGTGACCAAGTCTATGGAGTCGCGGAAATCGACTATGCAAAGTCCAGATTTTCTGACCCGGAGCAACTGAAGCCACGGGCCGTCCTGCCAGGGTGGTCTTCCTACGGGGGGAAGTGGTCGTCCCGGGAGAATATGATCTCCGTTGCCAGGGAGAAAGGCCCCAAGCTCCTGTGGGAGGCAGCTGGAGATCTCGGGGATGGGGATTCCCTCAAGGCCGAGGTCCGGATTACAGAGGGGTCTATTGCCGGGCTCCTGCTGAATGTCCGGGAGCCTAAGACAGGGGCCGACAACTGGATTGGGTATGAGGTGAGTCTCTACCTGGACGAAGGCAAGCTTGTCCTGGGAACACACAATAACAACTGGATCCAGCGCGCTGAGGCTCCAGCTGCCCTCAAGCGGGGAAAATGGCACTGGTTGGAGGCGAGGACGAGCGGAAATCGCCTGCAGGTTTTCCTGGATAATCGCCCTGAGCCCTACATTGACCACATGATGGAGAAGCCCCTGGCGGCGGGTCTTGCCGGCCTGAGAACCTGGGGCGCGCAGGTCAACTACCGCAATGTCCACGTGTCAAGGGGAGGGCAGAGGGTCACATGGTCGGCTCCAGAGACTGAAGGCAGGCAGGAAGACAAGACCCTCCTGGTCCAAGCAGACAGGGAAGCGACGATCAGGCAACGGGCTCTGGCGCAATTGTGTTCCTTGTTGCTGAACCTTAACGAATTCGTCTACATTGACTGATAGGACAGGATTTCACCATGTCTCTTCTACCGGACCATATCGAAGCGCAGAGCCGCCGTAACTTCCTGAAGACTTTCGGGACGTCCATGGCTGGAATCTCGCTCTCGGGTATCTTCGATGGCTCCCGGGTATTTGCGGCGCCGGCTTCGGCCCTGCTTAATCCTCTTGCCCCGAGACCGCAGCATTTTCCGGCCAAGGCCAAGGCCTGTATCTATCTCTATCTCTACGGGGGTCCGTCCCAGATGGACCTCTTCGATTACAAGCCTGAGTTGCAGAAGAGCAGCGGGAAGAAGATCAAGATGGAGATCCGCCGCCGCGAAATGCGTGATTCGGTGTTACAGGGTTCGAAACGCTCCTTTGCCCAGCACGGTAGATCCGGCCTGTGGTGTTCCGATGCCTTGCCGAATGTAGCGAATCACATGGATAAGATGGCGGTCATCAAGTCGCTTTACATGGATTCCTTTGCTCATGGTTCAGCCAACCTGCAGATGAATTGTGGGCGCGTTCTGCAGGGACATCCTGCCCTTGGAGCCTGGATCGCCCACGGACTGGGATCATCCAACGCGGATCTGCCGGGGTTTGTTGTCATGCTTGATCCCCGGGGCGGGCCAATTCCCGGAGCAGCGAACTGGACCGCGGGCTACATGCCTGCAGCCTATCAGGGAACGGTCCTGCGAGCACAGGGAAACCCCGTTCTTAATCTCAGACCCGGGGGCAATGTGACAATGGCGATGCAGGGGGAAAAGGTGGATGCGATCAATGTTTTCAACGAACTGCACCGCCGGGGGCGTGAAAATTATTCGGAGCTCAGTGCCCGCATTGCGACCTATGACCTGGCCTATCAGCTCCACACCTCCGCTCCAGAGGCCCTGGACATTTCCTCGGAGGATGAGCAGACCAGGGAGCGCTACGGACTGAGTCTTCCCAAAAGCGACCACAAGCTCAGTATTCCTCCAGCTCATTTTGGGCGGCAGTGTCTTATTGCCCGGCGACTGGTGGAGAGGGGGGTGCGCTTCGTGCAACTCTATTCGGGAGGCGGTCACCAGCAGCAGAACTGGGATGCCCATAATGGGGTGGAGGAAAACCTCGCAATCCACTGCCCCGAGATTGATCAACCGATTGCCGGGTTACTTGAGGACCTGGAACAGCGCGGATTGCTGGAGGAAACCCTGGTTGTCTGGGGCGGTGAGTTCGGACGGCAACCGGTATCGCAGGGTAAGAATGGGGGGCGCGATCATAACCCCAAGGGGTTTACCTACTGGCTGGCCGGTGGAGGAGTGAAGGCGGGAACGAGTTATGGTGAAACCGACGAGCTCGGGCATGAGGCTGCGGTGAAGCGCCACCATGTAAGAGACCTGCACGCTACCATCCTGCGACTCATGGGACTCGACCATGAACACCTTACCTACCACTACGGAGGTCTTGACCAGCGTCTCACGGGGGTAGTTCCCGCTCACCCGATTCATGGGGTTCTGGCCTAGGTCTGGGGCGGTACAAGCAAAGTCCGCATCATTGATGCGGACCCTTGGAAGAAGTGGAGAGCTGGAGGCCAGCTAGTCCTGCCGGATCTTGGCGGGATATTTGAGCATGGCGCGGACTTCTTGCTGGTTCATTCCATCCACGGTATCCTGGTCAACTCCGAGAGCCACGAGGCGTTTGCGATGATCAGCCTGACGACGGCGCCTGGCCGCGCCACTCTTGC
>Ga0163180_10000283_pt1 | contig 29199 bp, 14 predicted proteins | sample AtlANTMetagenome_2_FD_109647 | JGI IMG/M metagenome (GOLD analysis project Ga0163180, IMG submission 109647) | Marine eukaryotic phytoplankton communities from the Atlantic Ocean - Atlantic ANT 4 Metagenome | ecosystem: Environmental > Aquatic > Marine > Oceanic | place: North Atlantic Ocean...
TTCTCCTGGAGCAGATGTTAAATATCCAGCACTGGCATGATTACCCCATCCATGTGCAGTATTCCAATTATTTTTCTCGGATGTAGTTAAATCTACTGGAGTATATTCAAATTGTCCTGTAGCACTATCATAAGTTAATCCACCAGTAAGTGATGATGTTGCAGCATTTGAAACTCCTATTCCTTGTCTAGATTGAGATAAACTAACATAGTTCACTCCACCAACACTAGAACTACCAACTTCTAGATAAACTTCACTCCCTCCACCCATTCCAAGATCAGTAACTACAATATATGCAGATGTAATAGTTATTGAAGTAGTTGTACTTATGGTATTATTTGCACCTTGATAAACCCAGTTTTCACCATCAGTTGATGTCCAACAACGGCATTGATTACCTGATGTTAAACTAGTATTAGGAGAAGTACTATGTAATTTTAATTCCCAATTAGTCTCACTATTATCAGATAAAGTAAAGAATAGTAGACCATCACCTTGCTGTCCTCCTGCATTCCAAGGATTTATCCACCCACCCCAATTATTCCAAGATTGAGACTGGAATCCTGTAGGGTAATTTGTATCATATTGATAATTTGCATAACCACCTTGAACTCCAGTAAAGTAACTGATGTAGTTATTGTTAGCAGGACCAGTCTCTTGTAAATATTTAACGGTTAATGTAGAACCACTACCACCACCAGATTCAGAACCAGAAATCCATTCACTATTAGTATGATCCCATTTTAATATGTCACCTTCAATAGGTGATGTATTAACATTATTTAAATCATTAATATTAACTGGTACTGTTGGTTTATTTAAAATCTCTCCAAGAGTTCCACTAGCATTCCAATCTGATTGAACCTGTGCTGCTGGAATAACTGGTGGAGTATATGTAAACTCTCCTGTAGTATTGTCATAAGTAAAATCCCCACTACCAGAAGCAGTAGGATTTGGTTTAACAACAGAAAATGATGTCAAATTTTGTGAGGCAAGATAAGATCCCTGTTTAGACCAAGACGTACCATTCCATACCCATGTCAATCCATTATGAGCATGAGTAAACGACCCATCAGTTGCTTGTCCGTTTGTTGAAGGAAAATCTATTGCCATTATACTAATAAGTTGTGTTTACTCGTTGTACTTTTTCAAAGGTAAGTACTGGTTGTGTACCACCACTGACACTAGCACCATCACCAATCGGTGAACCACCTGACACAGGATGATGAAAGTTTGCAATTGCAACAGTACATATTTGAATCTTCTGCTTAGTTGCATCTTTAATATTTAAGGTATATAATATACTCAGAACCTGATCAATATTGTTAGCAACTAGCTGTCCTTCTGCCCTAGCAATATAATGCCAGTTAGTCCCATCATTATCAGTATACTTAAGATATAATCCATACTCATGAGTTGTCTGATTACCAGCAAACGGAACCCTAAGATCTAATTTCCATACACCTGGAGATGGGAATGTCCATATACCGTTAGAATCAACTTCCATCCCTTGACTACCAACAAGTTCAAATGGGAATCCAACTCTTTGTACACCTCTACCAGCACCAGCAGTACTTAAAGGTGCTGGTGGATTACCTCCATTGATTGTCACACCATCATTAATATACCATTGATCAAGAACATATTCATCTAATGCTGAAGGATCTTCATTCCTATCATATGTTAACTCAATTAAATCACCATTACTCTTCTTTAATTTTATATAATAAAGATTGGTAATGAAATCACTTGCTGTACCTGATGACCAGTTACCATAAGTAGCAGGGTTTTGTGTATTAGGATCATCAACTGGTGTAAACATCAAATGCCTAAGAGTCGTTGACCATCCTTCATGTATGATAACTTCCTGTGCTGCTCCAGATAATCCAGCGTAAGGAGCATCTATTCTACCAAGTAATGAACCAGCTTCTGATTGTTTACCTGCACTAGTTGTACCATTCCATATAGCACCACTAAGACCCACTCCATTATATCCAGGAGAAGCCCAACCATCCATTCCAAGACGTATCTCAATAATATCTGATATAGGAGTATCAAATACTAACATAAATGTACTTTGAGAACTTCCATTATTTGCAAAAAGATTAGTCTCATGATCTGTTATCTTAACAAATGTACTATTATCACCATCAAATATAGTACTTAAATCTGCACCTGTCCTATTAGTCTTATTTGCAGATCTATAAACTCCATATCTTTGATTGCCAGGAATAGTATTTGAATATAGTGTTAATTTATCCCAGTCAAATCTAGGGAAACTCTGCTGTCCAAAGTTTGATGTTAAAGTATTTGTAGTATCAATATTAGTAGAAACTCCAGGATTAACTCCACTCGCTTCTACCCACTGCGAAGTATCAACATCTTCATAATATACATGTAACTTACCACTTTGAGAATCCCACCATAGATCACCATCACTAGGTGAAGTTGGTGGAGTATCATCTGTACTTACAGTTAATCCACCACCACTAGTGGAGACAGTAGCCCACTCTAAACCATTAGTAGTAGATTTTAAATACTTGCCATCATCCCATGCGTTTGGAGTATCAGTTTGTTCTAGGAATGTGGTGGATCCACTAGTTCCAGTAGCATCTGTTTGGTTAGTCCACTCAGATCCATCATATTTTAATACTTCATTTAATTGTGGATTATTAATAGTAACATCGGTTAATCCATCTAATGCTGTAGCACCTCCACTAGAACTAGCAGCACCAATTACAATAGATCCAGCCATGCTTGCATGATACTGACAATTGTAATAAAGAGTAGTTCCTGATAAACTAGATGTATAAAGTGTTACTACTCCGTTGGATGCACCACCACCAATACCATTCCCATCTACACCACCACCAGTAAAATCAACTCCATTAACGTAAGTTGGAAGTTGATTACCAGTACCAGTACCACTAACAGTCTTAACTAAGAATGGGTGACCAGTTGTATTAACATTGAATTGAACTATATCACCATCATTAATATTGATAGTGATATTATTACCAGAAACAGTACCAGTTCTATCCGATCCTGAAAAAGTATATGCACCCGTTCCACTATTAGTGACATCAATTGAATATGTTATCGGACCAGAAGATCCACCAGTGGAATTAATTCTAAATCCATTAGCAGTTATCTGATCAAATGAAATACCACTGCCAGATGATATTGTTATACTATCAGCAGTTCCAACAGAGGGAGTTAAATCCCATTGAACACTTCCTGAACTAGATGTAATTGATTGACCATATGTTGTGTCAGTATCAGCAGAAATTGTTTGAGGAGACCACTCACCATTAATATGATCCCATCCAAGATATGTGTTGTTAGCAGGGGTTCCTGATATTACAACATCTTGAAGATCATTAAGTGAATAATTATGTCCATGAGTGGATATTGAATAACTACCTAAATCTGGTGGAGTATATTGAAATTCACCACTAGTATCGTCATATGATAGACCACCAGATGCAGATGCAGCTGCATTAGCTATTACTGAAAATGATGTTAGATCAATACTACTACTGCCACCAGATGTAGAAGTACCAGGAGTAAAGGTTAGTACACCTGTACTATTATCATATGATAAACTAAGATTTGTACCAACATTATCTGTTATTACTGATATATCACCTAATTGAATACCTGCTGGTAATGCATCTACCCACTGACTACTATCAACATCCTGATACCATATTTTTAATTTTCCTTCATCAGACTTCCACCACATCTGACCATCATAAGGAGTTGATGGTGCATTATCATCTGTACTAACTTTTGTTGCAAGATTACTTAGGTCTGGTGGGGTATATGTAAACTCACCATTTGTGTTATTGTATGTAACATCACCTGATGCATTTGCAGTTGGATTTGGTTTAACTACTGATAGATCAGACCTAACAATTCCAACATCAGATGATGGAACCCACTTTGTATTATTCCATTTTAATACTGAATTTAGTACTGGTGCATTAGTTGTTGTGTCAACATCTAATAATGAACCAATACCAAGATTACTAATACCAGTTATATAACCTTCAACTCCATGATCACCCCAACCATGTGCTTCATCCCAATTAGCAATTTTTGCAGTATCTTCTATCCAAAAAGAACTTAGATCTGGTGGAGTAAATGAAAATCTACCGATCTCATTAGGAAATGAACCTACTATCTGATAATTTAAACTACCACTACCACTGGCAGTAAGAGATATAACTTCAAAATCATTAAGTTCTACATCATTCTCTTCTTGCACATCAAGATCATATAGATCCTGAGCAATCTCATTAATTTCTATCCTTTGTTGTTCAAAGGTAAATGTCTTTGGTACATTTCTAAGAGTTGGCATCGGACTTCACTATCTGCTTGAGTAGGGATTTGATCTCACTTATCTCACTCTTCACAAAATCCAATTCTTGTTCCATGTTTTGAAATTTCTGTGTAGACTTTTTATATTTCTCAAAGGAAGACCTATCGGTATTTATGGTTGCACCAGTGTTTGCATCACGGTACAGATGATCATTGTCCTTGACTTTTAAATGGTTCATTAGTATGACGCTACAGCCCTAAGATCTTGAATCTTCGGTACAAATGCAGGATTTGATGATTTCATCACAACCTTGATGGCAAATGATGAGAACTCAGGAAGATCTTCAACACTGTATGACAGTTCTTGATAAGACTCTTGCCTTTCTGTAATACCACTAATAGAATTTTCAGCAGTTGCAATTACATCAATATCTGGTAATCCAGTACCATTAAAATGTATCCACTCAATATCTTCAAAGTTCTCTTGTGAAGAAGACTTCTTAAATCTATACAAGAGTTCAATATTTTTAATATCTGTTGTGTTGGCAGTTAACTTAACATCAATTGTTGTTCCAGGATTCTCAATTGAAACCTCTTTAGTTACATATTTAGCAAGACTTGAACTATTCTTAGATTGACTTTCTGAGGTAAATTCAACTCCATCTGTGTAAGATACTTTAGATATTTCTAACCATCCATATTCATCAGATGCTTGTCCTGTATATGAGATAATATCATTTACACGGAAAACATCATTTGCCATATTAGAAACATCTTCTGTTCTAGCAAGTGCTCCTGATTGCCAAGGACTAGTATAGTCATCATTAATTGGATTCTTATCATTAACCAATTCTAATACCTTGGTAATAGGATTCCATAGAATTACTCTACCTGATATTTTACCAGTATATAACTCTGATAACTTATTATTCTCCCAAGTTCTAGATGGATTTCTAGCAGTAATATATGTTGCTGGTGAAGTAGTCCAAGGAATGTTTATATCTTCTTTAGATACTGGAGTTGATCCACTAGTACTGATAGTAACATCTCCAACGAAAGCTTTAGCAGCAGTAGCAGATTGTTCAAATGTTAATTTTTCACCTGCTGAAAATACAGAAACTGTCTTCAATTTAACCCATATAGATGCATTATTTACTTTAACAATTTCACCTGAAGCATTACTTGTTTGACCTGTTACTGTTTGATAGAGATCAATTGATTCTCCACCAGCAATATCAACACCACTAGTTTGGAAGGAGTATATATCATAGAACTCAATTAACTGATTTCTACGTCCAAAACGATTCTCCTGACCTTTAGCATTTTCAATTCTATTTGATATAAGTTTAAGTGAAGACCTAGACAGATCAATGAATGGAGATAGATGAGAAACATCACTATCCAATGTTAACTTATATTCCAAAGATCTATCAATGTTATTAACAGTTTGATTGATCTTAGATGCAATAACCTTTTGATTAATAAAGAAGAAATCTTCATTCAAGAAAGTTTTTTCGTAAGTATTTGTCTGATCATAAGAAGTAAACGTACCTACATTATCATCTATAGGAGCAATTGGCGTTGTCTTAATTTCAGTATCAATACTAGTAGTACTAAAGGTCAGATTAGGAACAACTGCATGTAACTTTTCAGACTTTCTATTGTATGATGCTAGTACACCTGTACCACCACCAATAGCATTTGTTGTTGCTCTTGAAGTTGTTGTTACATTATAATGATCAGTGCCAACATTCGTTACTTTATATAATTCTGTATTTAATTTAGATGATGTTAATCCACCAACATCTACTATTCCATTAAAGAATACATGAGAATTAGTATTCTCAAATCCGTTATTAGGATGATTTACTTTAACTACTATATTATTATTTCTGAATAGTGATGATGTAGAACCTGCGTCAGAACTTGAATCAGTTTCAATAGGATCTGCATCAAGTAATGTATACCCAAGATCTTCATTTGTAAGAAGAAGTTCTGCTGGTCTATCAATACTAAACTCAGCACGATGTAAACTAAATTTAACATCTTCAAATAAATCTTCTGTCCAAGCATTAGTATTCTGAGACTTGAATAAAGAACCTAAAGAAGGTTGTGTAGTTACTATAGTACTTGTGGCAATTTCAGTTTCACCTAGTTTAGATGCCCATATATCATATTCAACAGAATCTGTTTCTATAGCAAGTGCATACTCAGTGTCATTCTGTAAATAAACAGGATAATCAAACTTGAAGTTAGTTGGAGTTATTGATGCAGTTGTTCCTGCTTCATCAATTGCGATACCCATTCTTACTGCTGGACTATCAATAGTAATGAATGATTCAATTTCAGCACCAGCATTACCAGTACCCGTTCCACGTATAACAACAGCAGGTGGTTCTGTATACTCTGAACCAGAAAGAACTAAATCAGAATGATAAACTTTTTTACCAGAAACTCTTACTGTAGCAGTAGCATTACCACCACCAGGTAGTTGTGGACTTTCAATAGTTACAACTGCTGAATCATAATCATATCCAGTATTTTTAATATTGAGATTTGTTACTCTACCAGAATCTTTAACTATCTTGAGTGATAAAGAAGTATTATTTGCGTTGTTGTATTGTGTTATTGATGAAACAGAAAGTATTTCATCCTGAACAAAATCAGTTCCGTTATAATTACTCAATACTAAATTATAAACCTGATCACTAGTTAATGTTATTTGTCCAGTTGCTGTTGAAGCTACCTCAATACCATTTCTATCAATAACACGTGATATAGGACCAGAAGCATTTGAAGCAGTTCCAGTTACTTTTTCTGCCTTAGTAATAGTGAGTGTATCACTAGCAACTACTCTTAAGTAAGTATCAGGAGAAACAACAGTTTGTGTTCCTGGAACAATGTTCTTACCAGGCTTACTATTCTGTACATCAGTAAGATATACTCTAATAGGAATAGTATTACTCTTCTGTGCAAAGAATAAATCAATACCTGTTGTGAATACTCCTCCTTCAAATCCTTCTACAGTAAATGTTTGTGCAAGAGGATTTGGTCTAATTGGATTTGATGTATTACTATCAGTTATCTGAGTACCTTCATTTGCTTTGAAATATGCTGGAGTAGTAGATATAATAGAAGATGGATTCTCTGGTAACGTACCTGTAGCATAATACTGTACTTCAGCATATGTATCTACAGTGTCTTTATCAGCATCAGTAGAACTTGATGTAAATCTAATTGTTTTAACACCAGCAGTAAACTTGATTTCATCTGCATCATTATCATATAAAACAGTATCAACATTACCAGTCCATGTACTATTTTCTCTTGGTGGTTTTCCACAAGGTATTAATACTATTCCACTAGCACTACCATTAGAATCTGTAACAATAGAACTATTAAACGTTGACAATGAGTTACCAGCAATACCAGTATATCTAAAGTCAGGATTGACCCAACGAGAAATATCTTGTCCTTCCATAAAGACGCTGATATTTGTATTAGGTTTCAAACGATTTATTACAAACTTAACTGGAATACTTCTAGCAAAGAATGATAGTGAAGTAGCAACAACACTAGAACCAACTCCCTTAGTTACTAATCCTTTACCAATCTCATTATTTTCAGGACTGATATTTGATGAACTACCAACAGAAGCTTGTGTTACAGATGAATCTGATATATCACTGTTAACATCTGCAAATGATCCTATATTAAAGAATGCTCTATTAGCACCAAGCCAATTTATCTTATAAGAATTGTATAGACTTGAGAATGCATCTCTTACTTTATTTTTAGCAATAAAGATAGAATATAAATTTGTATTATTATCTTTTACTAATGGGGTAGTTGACGTATCATACCAAGAATCTGCAACTGGACCAATAAATGAATCACCAACGTATTGAAGAACAACAAATGGGTTTGGATTAATAGTCTTAGTAGCAAATGAATTGCCAAGTAATTCTAATTCTGAATATGGTAAAGTAACACGGTCTCCATTTCTCACATAACCAGCAGTAACTCTCTGATCTTCTCTTGTATTTACTTCTTTCAGTTCTAGAGATTCTTCATTGGATTGAGGTCTCATAACAGATTGTTGTGTATCAACAGAACACTTATAATCAAGTGAACTAAGAGATCCAATCTTATGTGTCTCAAAATTGTCCACTATGAAACCACTCTTAAACCTATTAACACCATTACTATTAGTAATGTGCATATTCAATGCTTGCTGTTCAAGAATGCTTAACGTTGTGTAATATTCTAGTCTCTCAATGCGTTTTTCTAACTTACCAATATCACGCATTGTGTAACGCTTATTATCAACAGGAACTATCCTTACATCCTTACTACTGTATGTGTATGCAGGAACGTACATATAGTATAGAGAAATTGCATCACTAATAGGATCTGGTTTAGATGGGTTTAAAGATGAATTTCCTTTCTTAATAATAAATTCTCCTTTCTTATTCAAGAATAAGGCATCAATTCTATTAAGGAACTGAGTCTGTGTAAACGAGAATGTATATTCAAGATTTGAATCAGGAGCAGGAGTACTAGTAACTACACCACCAGCACCTGTAAATGATCTTGTGTTTGATGCAGATAGAAGAGCATTGTTATTAAAACCAGAAGTAATACAATCATTATCAACTTTTGGTCTAAAGTCAAGGACATCAGATAATGATACCTTACCTAAAGCTGGTGAATTAAATGATGGAATATCTTCAGATCCAACACCTGCTTCATGTAAATATGAATCAACAGTACAGAAATCGCCTTGAGTATGTTCAAAGTAATCAAATGCTATGAGAAGTTTACCTACTGGAGATTCTGTTCCTGGTTTTAAAACAATTCTAGAAATATCATATACTGTATCTCTTTGTCCATCATCAAAGGTAAATCTATTAGTAACATCAGTTCCATTTATAATATTACCGTTTATATCAACACTAGGTGCTGCTGAAATAGTACCTTCATAAACATACCTTAACTTATATGCATCAGCATAACTGAATACATCAGTACTATCTTGATCATAATCTTTTCCACGGAAAGGAGTAACCTTATCTCCAACAGAATCAATAATAATCCTCTTATTAGCAACAGCAGTCTTAAGTCTTGGTTTTGCCTTAGTAACTTCTAAAGTAGCAGTTACTTTAAGTGTTGGAAACTTAGTATAAGTATTTGGTTCTGCTCCAAAGAAATTACTTGGTAGATTTAAAGTAACACTACCTGCTTGCAATCCACTAGCAGAATCAACAGACGAAGCAATAGATACTTGATCTGGTCTTATATACAGAACATCACCATCTTCAACTAATGATGTTCCTGTAGTAATTCCTTTGTTAAGAACTGTTACAAGGAAGTTACTTTCACTGAATGAAACAAACCTTTGTGTTCCATATGGCAAGTCTGCAACAAAAGTAATACCTCCACCAGTACCAGCAGCACCAGCAGCAGTAAAATCTTTTCTTAGATAGTAAGTTATTTTAGAATCTTCACTACCTGCAACAACTGAACTTACTTGCTTAGTACCTGTTTTGTATAGAAGAGTTCCTTTGTTAAAATTATTAATTGAAGGACGTATTCTAACAACGTTAGCATTAGTTAAACCAGATGGTAATGATCTATCAAGATAAATTCTTGATTTGTTTATACCCTGTGGTTTTGTTGCTTGTTGAACTACAGCACGAAGAGTTCTATCTTCATTGTCAGTAAACTGTACAAGATCTCCTTGTAATAAAAACTTACTGGCATCTCCACCAAATCCATTACATTCAATATATTTTCTTCCTTGATCACCACTAAAGGTAGAACTAGTAATAGCAGTAACTTCTGAATATTCTTCCTTATTCACTTCAATATCTGAAGTAAATAGATTTTCATTACCAGAACTATACTTACAGAAGAATGACTTAACATTCTGTGGTGTGTATGTTGTTACTGAATTTCTAACAAGAACAGGTATAATTATAGCAGCAGTTGGAGTACCACCTGAAGAAACACCAATAACTACTGGTGGTTTTGCATATTCAGTTTTAAAAGATTCTATATCTTCAATATTAACTTTATAGATTCCACCACCAATAAGACCAACACTAACCTTATCTGAACCGTAATGTATACCATCTATACTAATAGTACTTCCAGTTGCATAATTACCACCACGGTAAGGAACAACAAAATGAGAAATAGTATTGTCTTTAGCAATTCTCTTAGTGTTATTAGATTCGTCTCTAATTGCTTCACCAGATTTGAAATTACCAAATATGGTTTTAACCATCAAGATATTATTAGTACTATACTTACCAGATGGATATGCTTCACCCTCTACAACACCATAAGCACCACTCTCAAGACCATATACGTACATACCAGGAGTAAACGTAGTTAAATCTGTATTTGGTGCATCCAGTACGATTTTAGTAAAAAACTGTGGGTCAAAATATGATAGTCCAAATGTACTATTGTAACTTGATTTACCATCAGAAGATCTTCCACGTGAAACTATAATATCAGTATCAACATTAAAACCAGTTCCTCTTTCAACTAAGGTAATGTTACTTGGTTTCGCTGTTCCTATAACTGGTGTTATAACTTCATTGTAGTCAACTATATGACCAAAGAAAGTTGTGTTATCTTTTACTTTAGCATCAGCTTCGGTTAAGAATAACTTTCTTGTTTTTAGACTTTCTCCATCATCATAATCAAGGAATTTTGTTATAAGATCATCTTTAGGTCCAGAAATAGTTAGTTCTAAGTAAGTATCTGAAGTAGATGTACTTACTTCTTTTCTATTAACTTTTGAAAATGCAAGTGAATTTATTTTTTTAACATCATTTGGAGTATCAGTATCATCTCTTGCAGAAACATACCATAGTTCTCCTATAGTATTTTGCCAATCTATATCACTAACTGATGCTAAAGTTACTGTTAATGATGTTGAAGCACCTGTTCCTAGTTGAGCAGCAGGACATGTGACAGTTTCATTATTGGCATAACCAACACCACCATTACTTATTGCTACACCTGTAACTGCACCATTACTATCAATAGTAACACTAAGTATCAAACCATTACCCGAACCACCTTCGGGAGTTACTGTATGAGTATCTGCTTGACTTGCAAGTCCTGTGTAAGCACCAGGTGTTACAGAAAGAACAACACCAGCAGCAAGACCTAGATTATTATAGAGTTGTGTAGATGATGAATTAACTTTGAGATAAACTGTCTTAGTTGCAGCATTTACATCAAGAAACTTTCCTCTGCGATCCAAAGTTTGCTTAAGGTCTGTATCTCCTTCACTATCATTCAAACCAATTGATCCATCATTAAATGTACTACAAAGAAATACATTTGGATATGCAGTTAAATCAGTTCCTGTAGAATTGATTATACCAGCCTGAGCATTTAGTGGTACAGTTCCATATACATTAGTAACATTATAAGTAGGAAGTCCTTGAGTCTTTAAGCGAATATCTGCTCTATCAAGAGTCTCCCTTGCTTTATCAATTGGATAATACTTTGTCTCTTTATTGACAATCTCATATCCTTTAACATATGCCTTACCTGGTCCAACACTTGCTACTAACTTATCATCTGCCTCAGTAGTAGTTAATCCATTTATTTTACCAAAAGAATCAGCAGAGTATACACCTAAGTTTCCACCTTGCTTACGGTACTCTCTTACATCAAGAGAAAAATTGTCAACAATATAATCTCCAGACTCATCATAAGTTCTTCTTGCTAAAGTATTCTCAAGAAGATTGTAGTCTGTTTGTACTATTTGACTTTGTACAGCACCATTTCTTACAGTCAACAACTGTATAAAATTCTTATCAGTTACTTGAGATAAAGAATATTGTACAAGAGTAAGAGTTATCTTTAACCTATTAGCACCTGGTGCAGTATAATTACTAGATCCAATTGAATTGTCATATAAAGATTCTTCTTCTTCTGCTGTTACAACACTCTCTTCAATCTTAAATCCAACTTTAGTTGATGGTTTATCATAATACTTGTCAATAACCACTAACTGTGAACTATTCTTTACAAAATATCCATTTACAAAATAAATTCCTTCTTCTACTTTAACAGCAGAAGCATATCCCATTGCAGGACTCTCTAACGCTGTTGATGCACCTGTGTCAGGATCAGTAATAGAAATACTAGTAGGAAGTACGCTTCCATCGGTTCCAACCACTAAGAGTGGTGTATTAACGCCATCTACGACCTCTAGGGTCTCACCTTGTCGGAATGTATCCTCATTACCTGCATCACCACTATTTGTATAGTTTATATAAATTACATCTGATGTAGTTTCTGTTGCTGTGTGAGAATCAACTACATTACCAGTAACACCAGAAGTTAATCCTTTAATTACTTGTCCTTTTAACTGTGATATATCATACTTTTTGTAAACAACCTGTCCATCTTGGTTTACAGGTATTTCAGACACAGAAGATAACTTAACATAGTTAAGTTTGGTATTAAGCCCAACTTCTCCAGGAATGACAAGTTCACCTTGTTTAAAGGCATACTTACCAAAACTTTCTATCTGATTTTGCAGAATAGACTGTAACTGGGTTAACTCTCTCGCTTGGATAGAATATCCAGGGCGAAAGAGCACCTTGTAAAAGTTCTTATCCTGTGAAAAATCATCGTAGTATGGAGCTACATTTAGGTTCGTCTTCTGAGGCATCTCACTTTATCTCTAGTTTTTTGGGATAAGAATCAGAATTCAATTACAAGTTTAATGTCCTCTATCTGATCAGGAGCACGTGTAATCTGTCTTCTATTCTCTATGTATACGATATCCCCAGAGTTAGCAGCGATTTCAGGAGATGCTAAACCTCCAGTAAATCCAATATCTGATAGAACTGTATTCTGTGCAGTATCAACTGTTCCTGAAGCGGTTGAAGTACCACCAACAACTGCATTAGCAGCATCAGAAGCAAATGCTAATACAGTACCAGCATCAGTATGTGTTGTAGGAGATTGGAAATACTTTAATATACCATTAGTAGAATCCCAAGAAACTACAGTAGCTTTAGCAGTACCACCAGTAACTGTCTGTGTAATCGTTTCATCAGCAACATAATCAGCAGTAGCACCATTGATCTTCAATACAGAAGTTCCACGTAATGTACTATTTGTAGCAAAATTAGTAGTACCAAAATCAAATGGATCTTGAATAATACCAATTCTACGGAAATCATTATCTACAGGGAAGTCTCCAGAACCTTCTGCATAAGTCAGACGAATATTCGTCATAACTCTCTTAGCAAATAATTCTGCTTCAGCACTAGAACCGTGACCGCCTTCAGGTGAAATAACAACTTCAATTCCACCAACAGCAGTAAACGCAGCAGGGTTAGTTGTCAATCCAGTATCAGTAAATACTGTGGATGTAGATAGAATTACATTACCATAGGTATATCCAGAACCTACAGATTCCATACCAATAGTAGATACAGCACCGCCAGCAGTTGTTTCAATTTTAACAACAGCACCATTTCCATCACCCTTAACAGGTGTGTATAAAGTTGCGGATGCAGGTAATCCACTAGTTCCTACATTATTATCCAATGCTACATGAATAGCACCAGCAACAGCAGCACCCTCAACAGAAACTCTAGATGCTTCTCCAGCAGCAGCGATGGGGATAAAGTCTGTAGATAAGAAGGAAAGCACGTCACCTGTTGTCAAGGTGTACATATGCTTCCAAACATAATTACCTGTTGATTCAGTATAAACTCCATTAGCAAATGTACCTGCTCCAGCACTAGGAGAAGAAGTTGGTTCACCGTTGGCAGCAACGTTTACACCAGTTGGGTTAGCAGAACTCTGTCCATTATAAAGACACTTAAAGACTTGATAATTAGAATTCATAACATAAAACTTAGATCCAGGAAGACTGCTTGATCCACCAGTAGCAGGTTGTATACCAATCGCTCCACCACCAGCAGGAGTTGCTGAATAGTTTGGACGGTACATATCAAACTTTGGATTAATAGTTGTGTTCCAGTTGTAACGGGGAACAACTAAACGAGCAAAAGTATCAGTAATACGCTTGGCAGCAATTAACTCTTCATAAACATCTTGTTTTTCAGCCTGGTTGTCTATGGGAGTAGGGGGAACTTCCTCAGTAGCGTATCTATACGCTCCAGAAGCAGCAGTAGCACCTGAAGTACCACCAGTGATGGTAGTTCCAAATGCGGGTGTTGTAGTCGCTGTAGGAAGGATTGTAGTAAGTAGTAGACTGTTCGCTTGAACTTCAGATACTACTCCACTCCATCCACCGCCACTAACGGTTTCTCCAACAGAAAATGCGGTTGCACTCTGATTGAAGATGTCAAGGTGAGCGTCCCATTTAGTTGAACGTCCCACAAAGAAATACATTCTTGTACGATCAGCAGTTCCTGCGGTTCCTTCACTAAGGGACTCTAAGAACTGCTTCGCATTGAAGATTCTAAATTTTTCTGAAATAATAGCTGCCATTTGCCAAAGCTCGTGATTGTATAGACTGAATCTGGTTTATTTATAATAATTTATAAAGCGTTTCTGAGGTACTCACCTATAGTGTGTGACTCAATAGGAGTGTTGTTTACTCCACGAGTACAACCTAAGAAACGATCATTCATTTTACTTGTATAAGAAATTTGTTCTCTACCTAATAAAATTGTCCCTGTAGAAGGGAAGTTGGTAGTATTTGCATACACTGTTTCATTAGTAGCAAGATAACCACCACCACTCTCGTTTGGTAGATCAGAAGTATCTAGTTGACTAACATAATGATTTATAGAAGGATAACCAATATTAAATATGTAATCATTTGATGCAACCATACTCTGTGCTTGATCTTCAAAAGTACGTAACTCTAGATCAAACCCCTCAAACTCCTGAATGGTATATGCGGAAACTGAGACACCACCAGTAGATAATATATCACCAGTAGTCATGAACTTAGCACCTTCCCACTGAAGGAACCTTGGTCCCAATGTTCCCTGTTCATATACTGTTTGATATCCAATTCTCCGTAGATCAACAAATCCCATATTATATAATGCTTTCTTCTCCATAGGTAGTTGTATCCCTCCACCTCCAATAGGATTACCATCACCAGGACTACCATCAGGACGTACTCTTCTGTTACCATACTGATCAATCTCAATAACAGGTAATCTTAATTGAACAATAGTTTTAGTTTCAATTTCTAGAGTTACTTGTTTCTTAACACTAGGAGAAGGTATAGATGCTATTGCTGGTGGGTAGTACTTATTGATTTGTTGAGTAATAGGTTTAATATCTACACTAGATGAGGTTTGTATAGTAGTAGTAATCTTCTGCTTACATCCTTCTGGAGTGGTAATTGTCATATTGAGATTACCCAATATAGTACCAACCTCAAAACCCTTGAATCTAGTAACTTCTGAATAAACAGCAACAGGAGATGGATATACAAGACTAGGATTGAATTTTAGAGTAAACGTACTCGCAATCTTCCTACCACGCTGTTTGATGATCTTATATTGTCTTGCTGTAACAATCTTTGGTGCTTGTGTATAACCACTACCACCATTAGTTAATACAATATCAACAATATGACCAGCAGAAACTATTACTTCTGCCGTTGCTCCACCACCATTTTGATCAACAGGTACAAAATGTAGTACAGGTGTACTATCATATCCAAACGCAGTTGATCCTTTAGTTACCTTCCACTCAGATTCTATCATCTCTATGGTTGCTTTATTCCATGAAACAGAAGAAACCTTACCACCATCAATCTCACATGTTGCACTAAGTCCAACACCCCTTGTGTCACCTGCATAATTGGTTGTAATAATTGTTCCAAAGAAACCAGTGGACACTTCCTCTTGTGGCACATAGGTCTTAGGATTTACATACCTAGGTAATCCATTAATTGTTCTGTAGTCATCTTCACCATCAATTTTAACTATATCACCATCGTTTACATTTGATAGTAATCTATTCCTTACATAGAAAGCCTCATCTGCTCTTGGAGTACCGTATAACCACCTAGCAGAGTTTCTCTGCATTCTATAATTCTGATCACTATCTCTAACAACTGCTATAGTATTAGTTACACCAGTAAGTTCATACTCATCAGCAAAGTCAGAAGATCTAGCAAAGAAAACAGAAGAACCATCTAGGTCTGGATTGTTACCAACCAAAGTAATAATTAATTTCTGATCTGTGGTTGTATATGTTTTAACATTACCAAGCATACGCTTAGTTCCACCAACCTTTTGGTATGCTACTTGGAAATAATCATATGATAAACCATACCAATCTTTCCAAGCACCAAAAGTATCAGTAGAACCTGCATCACAAGTAAGAATAATTTCATTAAAATATTGCCCTGCCTCAAAATCATATAGAGTCATAGCAGGATCAATATCTCTACCATAAAGAACAATAATCTCTACATTGTTTTCTTTCTTTATCGTTTTATTGAATGTAATAGCAGGTCCAACAATATTATAAGAATCTTCTTCTCTTTGTAATACACCATCAATAAAGACCAGTACAAGTCTTGTATCATTTATTACTTTTACTTTTTTGTCTGGATCTAATATTAAATAAGGTCCAGCAGAATCTTCCTCTGTAATAGAACATCTAAGATAACTACCAATACCATGACCAAAGAACTTTTCAACTGCTAATGGTTCCTGAAGAGTTTTTGTATTTTCTGTCTGATTCCATATAGGTGCTTCATCAAATACAATCTTGTTGGGAACATTAGTTCTATCAATTGTATATGCAGGATTATGCTGCAATACTCCACTTAATGCAATAAACAGATCTTCATTAACTTGTGTATCAACACCAGTTCCATCCTCATAATATAAATCAAATATTTTACTTTCTCCATTGAAATAGTCAGGATTAGTTAGTGTAGCAGCGTCTTCTCCATTAGTTAATATTAATGTTAGAACATTGGATAATGTATCTAATGCAGAAAGAACATTAGCACATTTATTAGGAGCACTATCTTCTAATATATGAATATTCTCGTATCCATCACTCAGTTCGTTATTAACTGCCTGTTTAGCAAGACTAACAGCATATTGATATGCTTCCACTCCTGCTTCTAATTCCGAAGTTTTATCACCTGTCGCTGCATCAGTAAGAACTCCTTCTCCAGTTAAAGAAGAAAGAACACCACCAGTGTAATAAGATTTACCTTCATACACTGTTTTCCAGTTTCCACCAAATCTTATATCATGTGACCATGCATCTAAAACCTGACCTATATTTCTAGAGAACTTACCTTCTGTAACATTCCAAGGTAACTCAGGATATGTAGATTTTATATAAGTAATAGTCTTATCTACTATAGTACTCCTATTACGTTCAATCTGATTAGCAGAATCAATCCACCTACCACTTCTTTGGAATATGTTCTTAATTTTCTTAAGATACTTTTGGTTAAAAGTATTATCTTTAAATTGAAAATATCTTCCATAGAAAGAAACACTAGGAATAGATTGACCACCCTTAACTCTTGATCCAAGAGGAGGTTGTGCAAAGGTTATCTTATCTCCATTAATAGTATAAGATACACCTGGTTCTTGTAATATACCATCAAGAGTAATTACAAGAGCTTGTTCATTATATGGTCTAATAGAGTTTCCATTAGCATCAACCATATTGAATAATGTTCTTCCTTCTAGATTTCCTTTGTTTGTCAATCCACCATCAAAAGGAAGGTTTAGAAATACATTACCAGCAGTAATCTCAGCAGTATTGATAGCATCTATAGAAATAGATCCAACACCCTTCTCTACTAAAGTTGGTTGAACAGTTACAATACTTTGAGTTAACTGTCTTCTGGTACTTTCTACGGTAATCTTATTAACTACTGGATCCCATAGTTGTATAACACTGGTCTTAGAAGAAACAGTATTACTACTCATCTTGACTTCAGCAGAAGTATTAATACGTACTTCTCCAAATAATTGGAATCCTGCTGGATGAGTGGTTTCCTTAATCAGGTTTCTCCATACATCAATTGAAGTTTCTGACTTAATTGTATATGAATAATCTTGATAATAATAAGAATCTGTGATTCTTTGATTAGCATCACCAATCTTACCACTATCAGATTTATAATATCCCATATTGTCAAAATATGTCTTGACAACAGGAGAATACTCTGTGTATGAAATACTTAAGACATTAGCAGTATTATTTTTAGCAAGACCTTTAATTTCTTTATTTTCTCTTAATATTCCTTGTATTCTATCAACAACTAGAATGTTAGATCCTTTTCTCCAAGAAGTTACTCTTGCTCTTGCAACTTCAACAGAACCAGATTTCTGAACTACTGTTTCACCTACACTAAAAGCATTCTTATCAAAATTAGATAATGTGAGAATATAGTTAGAACTAAACGTAGAACTTAATGTATTATCATTATGATAAGATCCACCATTATTAACTATCTTTATATTTCTAGGTGTTCCAATATCATTACTGGATAAGAAACAATTTACATTTTTATCAAGAACTCCATCTTTATCAAATATTCCTGTTACAATAGGAATCTGTTTATAATCTACACCAACACTAGTAATCTTAACTGAATTGATTTCACCAACAGATGTCAACGATTTAGAAATATATGAAATTGATCCAGTACCATCATTAGTAGCTTCTATATCAGTTGAATACAGAATCTTTGTTGGTGTTGAATATATAACATTCTTTGTTCCTTGTAAAGGATCATCAATAACATTTAAATATGAACCTTCAGGATCAATTACGCCATCTCTATCATAATAATAATATTTGATATATGGTGATGGTTGTCTCTTAGTATAAAGATTATTTGTTGTTCTAGGTCCATAACCTAATTTCAAATCAACAATATTGTTTATCTCTGTTTTCTCTGGAGTAACTAAATTGTAATTAATACTTGGTGATATATCAAACCCAACACCTGCCATTGATGCATTAAGTGTATTAAAGGTATATTTGTAATACTTTTTAATATCAATTTGTTTATTTCTTTCTCCATCAATCTCAAAACAATACTTTGGATTAGAAATACTTGAAATTTCTACAAGTCTCTTATCTTGATCAGAATCTGGTTGATCAAAGAAAGTAGAACTTAAAGAAAGAGAAGTTATATTAGATAAAGTTTTACTAGTATTCCAAGTTATAACTAGTTTTTGAGTCTCTGAGTCATAAGAAACTACAGATCCATCCTCAACCACAAATCCTACAGGTAAATCATATCCACCACCATACAAACTGACAGAAGCACCATTAAAATGATTCACTGCCAATGTATTCTTTTGTCCTCTTTGAACAGTAAATATATTCTCTGATCGTGATTGTATTAAAACAACTTCACTACCAACATTAAGATAATCACCTTGTTTTAGACCATTCCCATTATCAATAATCAATTCTGTATTATCTGATGCAAATCCAACATGTTCAACACGAACTAACAATTCAGCAGTATCTACATTTGATTTAAATACAACACTAGTACCTATACTAAGTTCATCTCCTATTGCATACCCAGTTCCCTTGTCAGTTATCTTTATTTCAAAAATTATATTATCTGATGAAACTTTAATTGTACCTTTTGCTCCTGATCCTTTTCCACCAATTAAATTTACATTAGTGTACTCACCCTGAGTATAATCAGCACCTCCATTCAATATAGATATTCTACCGATTCCACTATCACTAAGAACCCTTGCTATGACAGGGTTTTTAAGGATTACATCTTGATATATTCTTTTGTTTATATTATATGTCTTGGTAGAATTTACATCACTAGGATCAATATCAATATCAATTGTTTCACCAACACCAACACCGTGAGGAGTATCTGTAGTTAATAATGCTACATTATCCTGTAATTTGAAAATTGGTAAATTCTCACTTAAATTTGAGATAGAAACAATCTTTGCTCCAGGAGTATTCAATAAATCAGAACTAGTTAAGAAATAAGTACCATCAACAACAAAACCAGTATCTGTAACCTTTACCTTAACTGTATTTTGTGCAGATGTTGCTTCTAATATTTCTCCAGCAGCAATAGGAGCATTTACTCCATCACTTAAAGAAAGAATAGCACCCTTTGTATAGGTAACATTAATGTCAAGTATCAATGATAAGACTTTAGTACTTGATGATAGTACATCAGTACTATTCATACTACCTGAGATATTTTCTATGGCAAAGTTTTTTCCTGAAAATACATTACCAACTATCTTACCACTAGCACCTGTTACTGGTTGAGTTATAGTATCTCCATCAAACAAGTAGGCAGTTTTAGAAAGATTTACATATAGTACCTTCTCTTCTTGAGAATCTATAGATATTACAGTTTTACCTTTAACAGATTCTACTTCACCAGAAGCACCAAAACCACCAGTATTACTATCATCTATTGATAACTTACAACCAACAGAAAAATTAGCACCACTATTAGATATTAAAGCTGAAGATACACTTCCTCTATTAATATCTTCAATTTTAGCTATAGTTGCATCACCATTATTATCAATATCTGGTGTTCTTAATCTTTTCGCTTTCTTTGGAATATCTGATTGTGATATTGAAGAATTACAATTAGAATCTAAAGGAAGTGAATAGTAGTTAACACCTAGAACATAAGGAAATACTGGATTATCTAAAGCATCAATAGTAATAAAATATGCATATGTTCCATTGGGATATTCTGGTGTTACACAATACCTTCCATTATTAGCATCTAAATGACCACTTTCATCTTCGTAAACATAATCATTAATATATGTTCCAATAGGATCAGTAGGACCACCATCCCTAGAAGTAAGAGCAGTATAACTAGAATTCATCCTAACAATAGAAGATCCTGCATCTAGTGGATTCATATGACTATAAGCACCATATATGGGGTTACCATCATATGCAAATCCTAAGATAGGTGAATGTTGGGATCCATTATCATTTGCTCTTAATGTAGTAGGAGATGCATAATAAGCATAACCAGTTCCTAATTCAGGTGAAAAGTTTTTAAAGAAATATCCATTCTCTGAATCAAGATTATTCTTATTTTTAAAATACCTATCTTTTCTCCATTCCTTAATCTTAGCGGTTGCAGTTGCACCAGATCCAACAGGAATCAATTCTATTGATATATTATTCTGTGTATAAAGACTTCCACCATTAACTTTAACAAGTCCAGTAATCTCCCCTGTATTTGAAACTTCAGCAGTAAAGTCTGCAAATCTTCCTTTTCCAGCACCATCGGTTATCCTAACAATAGGTGGGGATGAATAATATTCACCAGAATTATCAATATTAATACTTGTTACTTCACCTGCTGTAACAACTGGTGTTAGAAGAGCACCTCTACCAGATACAATCTCAATAGTAGGATTCTCAGTATAATTTCCAACCTGATCAATACTTATTGATTCAACAACTTGTCCAGCAAGTTTAGCAGTTGCTTTATTAGGAAAACCATTTACTAATATAAATGGTTCCTTAACATAACCATTTCCTCTGTTACCTACAGTAATAGTCTCAAGAGCACCATTATATACAACCTCTTCATCTTTATAACTTACAAAAGGCACTCCATTAAGAGCAATACCTAAGTCTCTATACTTAGTCTCATAAGTCTCAGTTGTAGAAATAGGTGTTTTTCTAATAATTTTAAGAAGTTTCTGATCTTGTAAATCAATAGGTGGTGTACCAGTTCCAATAGAATGAGATGGGAATCCTGAAGAAGCAATATAATACCCTTCACCATCTTGATATATTGCTGAAACATTAGAAGGTAAATCAGCAACACTAGCAATTTGAGGATCTGTACTACTGAATACCCATCTATTATTATTCTGTGCATCAACAATCTTTACATCATTTGTAATAAATCCAGGTTTTGATATTTCAATTACATCGTTTGGATTTGAATATGGTACTTTTGTATGAGGTTCTACGTTATATAAAACACCATAAACTAATAGACTAATAGTATCAGTACCAACATTATCTCCATATGTTACAGAAGTACCAATAGGGTAAGTTCCAGTTCCTGATCTAGTTTTTATCAAGAATTGATTTACATTTTTATCTTCATATGTTATGGTTTCACCACCTATATTAAATTCTCCTTTAGAATCCCATGCAATTGTAGAAGAAACATTAACTCTGTCACCAATAGTAAGTGAATTACTAATTTCTTTGGTTATTTTTGTTCTAGATGCAATTTTAAATTCACCATTTACAGTTGCTTCATTAAGAATGATCTCATATAACTCTTCGCCATCAAACTTACCAGAATACCTAACATTATCAACTACAGCAGAAGCATAATAACCTTCAATATCTTGTACTATCTTCTTACCAATTAAATCAGTTGGTGTACCTGAAATAACCTTTGCTTTAAGTGAATATGACTGTATCCAATTAGATTCTGAAGACTTTAAAGTAAAATCTCTTGGGTAAGTAACCTCAGGATTTGGTCCTTCAAGATCAATTAAACACTTAAATAAAAACTTGATAGAACTATCAGTTCCCTTTGATTCATAAAATGATCTTATATTTTTAATAAGAGTTCTCTTATCTACATCACCCCTTAAGTATTCCTCTGGAAAATCTGATAGGTATTGCTTCTCAAAACTTTTTATAAGTGCATATAGAAACAGATTACTGATATTTTGTACAGTAGATCCATCTACATGACTTGCTGCTTGAGTAGTAATAAAAGTACTCTTTTGGTAAAGATCTCCAAGACTAGTATTACCACTTACTCCACGACTAATTTCTAAAAATTCTGTATTTGTTCTACTACCATAAAAACATATCTCATCATCTATCTTAATATATCCACCCTTCTCTGGAAATGAAGTAGCATCATCTACAGTAATAGTAGTATCCGAATCAAGTACCAATCCATTCAATGTAGTACTCTGTACTAATATATTTTTTTCATAAAAATCTACATCACGATATTGTTGAAGGTTATTAACAATATCATATGGTTGCCCTTGAATTTCAAGCTGCTCATAGTACTTCTTTATGAACTTACCAAAAAGTTCATACTCTTCATTAATGAAGTCAGGTAACTGAGTCTCAATTAGATATGAGACTTTATTCGCAGTTTTAGGCACTACTCTTTATACGCAACAAATTTACTCTTTGACACATCTACATCTAGATATGCCTCACGTTTTACTTCAATATCTTTATTAGCAGGTTTGACTCGTAATTCAATACGATTATCAGAAAAACTACCTTTTAAAATAGTGAAATCATAAAGTTGTATTTCCCCTTTATTATAATCAACAGTTCCTACCGAATCATTCAATAGAACCTTTTCACCACTTAAGGAATCTAGTCTATATAGGACTATTTTACCATCCCTATCTTCTAGATAAGTTGTATGATTAGGATGCTCAAATACTGTCATACCAGTAGATGATACAACAGGATTATCACAATTTATAAGGAAAGGATTTTGATAGCATACTTCATAATATGAAGATGAATTTATCTGTGCTATAAAATCTTTTCTTAAAGTAATATCAGTATCATTTGAATTAATAGAACGATCTGAACCATCAATAACACCGATAAACTTACTATATCTAAACTTTCCATTAAACTTCTCTGTACCAGAGGTTTTCAAATATGATATTATTCCTTTAGCAACCTTTGCTGCCATCTCAGCAGGAATCAATTTACTCTTTGTTGAATTGTAATATACCTTACTATCTAATTCAACATAAAGAACAGATGGATCTATAAACTCTGGTCTAATAGAAGCAATAGTATATTTCTTCAATTCTTCTGTTAACTGATTCTTAGTAAATGAAGATAGTGATGGTGCATCATCAGGTTTAACAGAAAGAAATACTTTACCATATGAAGGTGGTTCTTGATCTTCTCCACCAAACACAATAATGTCACTTATTGCTGGATATAGATTTCTAGCAATAGCAGAAAAATCATTACCAGTTACTGCTCTATTCTGTGAACCATAGAACTTAGGAGCATTATATTTAATTTTTTCAATACTCTCAATTGATGTTCCACCACTAGATTTTGATACTACTGTTAGATTACTAACATTAAATGGTACTTGTATTGATGAACTATTCTCATCTACAATATTACCATTAAACCTAAATGTGGATGCACCGTTAGTAGTATCTCCATTAGTTAATACTGTACCTATTTCAACTATATTACCATTATCAAGTTTTTTACCTAAAACACCATCACCAAAGAAGATTTCATATTTCTCATCTTCAATCTCATTAATAAAATAAACTTTATCATCAGAAGTAATATCTAAAATATTGTTAGCTTGTTCATATAGATTATACACAGAAGAGTTCTGTGAATCCCATACCTTTACTTTAATTGTACTGACATCAGTAGAAGGATTATCTATTATAAATCTCTGATTATTTAAAGATGTGTCAACAACAGTCTTTGTGCTAACATAAGAACCTTCATATACTATTAACCCATCAAATGATGCAACATTATTATTAACTATAGATTTATAGTCATCCTTAACTATGAAACGATATAGACTGCCATCAAAATTAGTAACAAATCCACTACCTGCCTTTATAGTAACAGAAACAGGAGCAGTTCCAGGAAATGTAATCTCTAAATCAATTGTTGCACTTGGTGCAATTCTTGACTTTGGTGTATAACCTAATTGCTTTGCCAGAGAGACTACATTATCCCTGAGAGACGCTGAATCAAGGAACAACTCATTTACCACCATGTTGGTGTTAAACGCTGTATAATACGTATTATATGCCAATACATCCAACAACTGACTGATAGCGGATCCTTCAAAATCGTAATCAGTGAAATCAGTCTGTGCTCTCATATAATCTTTGAGAGCAACTTTGATATCAACAAAGTCTAAATTGTTTAATTGAGTATATGGCATTATCTCGTTCTACTTAGGAAGAAGTCTACAGCAGTGGGTGAATTATCTAAACCTCGTATAGTATATACCAATGAAACATCAAATCCATTTTCATCATAGTTTGCATTAACCTTTACTTCTTCAATTTCAATTCTAGGTTCCCACTGACCTAGGGTATACATTATATTTTGTTTAATCTGAGCAGAAGTAGCATAGTCCATTGGTTCAAAAAGATAATTTCTTATATCTGAACCATACTCAGGATTGTAAAGTTTTTCTCCTTTATTTGTTAATAACAAATTTACAATTGCTTGTTTAATAGCAGAACCATCCTTACTGACAACTAGGTCACCAGTAACAGGATGGTTTTTAAATGTCATATTAATGTCCTTGAAGGACAATGTAGCTGCCATTTACCGACAATATACGAAGTCAGTAGTTATTTAGACAGTTTATACAGAGTATTGATATCCGTTCTTACTCACTAACTGAGTCTCTGAAATATTAAATGCCAAAGTTATCCTCTCTTCTTCCCCTCTAAATGGTAATACGGAATGTATTGTATCACTGGGGAACATAATCATAGTTCCATTCTTGCCTTCATACTCACAACATAAATCATTAAACGTAGTTGGGTGATTATGGTTCTTATGGTATATCACACCTGATACAAACCCTGAGTGATTGTGCGGAGGATTGTCATCTCCTTTATACGCAAAGTTAGTCCACAGATCATATTTGTCAAAATAACCAGGCCAATTCTTTAATTGGAACTCACGGAGATTTCTTCCCTTACCCCAATGCTCTTGTGTTAATCTCAATACCCATGCCAACCAAAACGAATCTTCAATCAAACGTGCAGGTACACCACATTGATATGAATTATGCTTTCTTCCATCACTAGAGAGATATGCAACATTCTCATGTGCTCGTATATCTGCTAAAGGGTGATTCTTAACTCTGATACTACAAGTAACCCAATAATCAATCTCTTCTTGTATAGATTCTGGAATATCAAAGATTAATATATTATCCTTTAGTTTTTTCATACTTTATAAAATGTATATTTTAAAAACAATTCCTCACCCTTCTTAATATCCTTAATCGTCTTCATATGATAAACATTACCCCATTCTTGGTCATCCGACCATTTAACGCAATTGGGGTCGTCAGAGTGGTTTACGAACCCTCCTAGGGGTGTTCTCATGATTTCTTTATCCACTACCACATGTGATATACCAAGATACATCATAGCAGGTATGTCTTCTTTCGCAAAAAGACCTTGACCTGCTACTGAACTATTTTTTATATGTAATTCTTTAGGCAATGCCTGATATGTCACTTACCCTGTCCTCTATAACGCTTCTTTGGATTATTTCTAGAAGTTGCGGAAAGTTTTGTATTCTGTGAATTTCCCTGACGAGTCTTTTTAGGTTTCGCAGTAATTTGATCGTTTGTACTGTTGTATAATGCCATACTTAAATTTCAGTTTCTTATATTATAACACAGGTGTCAAGTCACATAAAGACCGTATGACTTCCTGTAACAACTTGTGATCCATGATCTGTAGTAGATCCTTGAAATGCCATCATCTTGCCATCTGCAAAGACAGTTGGTTCTCCAGTGATTAATGTATCTGAATGTTCTGTTCCAACAAGAAACCCTAATGCTCTATGTGGAATGAATTTATCTCCCATACGGTGTACAGGTCTTCCATTAACAAATACAGTAGCAGACATACCCTTAGGTGCTGGTTCAGGCACTGGGGGTGGGTATATACCGTGTGGAGTTAATGGTAGTCCAGCTAATCCTATTGGTTTCATGGTGCTATGTAACTAGGGTCACTATTACGTTTAAGACCAGCTCTATTTAGAAGGAATTCAGTACGTTGAGGACTAAACCTTGCTGAATGACGTACAGGTAAGTAGAAGTACCATATTTGATTAGTTAAGTACGCTCCGTAAGTAGTAAGAGCATACGCTGCTAATCTTTCTGTCTCACTATCAATATCAGCACCCCACCAATCACTTTCGGGTATGTATACTACTTGACATGCTGTTTTAATTGTATAGACCACTGTATCCAGTTCAGTGGGTTTCATTTGTAACATCTGACCCATCCTAGGAGCCACGTCCGTCCCATCTACAATATATTTTGTATATTCATCCCATTTATCGTTACCGTAAGTTGCTGCTTTATCTCTATCAGTATTAACCCACTCATTATAAGTTTCTTGGTCGGAGTTCCATCCGCCGCCGTCATTTTGCAAGAATGGTTGAGACGGATATCCATTCACATCATTTGGAAACTCTAGTTTACCTTGTGAAGGAAGCTCGGCGTTACGGTACATCCAAGGTCCATCTTCTCTAATTCTGAATAACTCTTTATAATCCTCTAAAGACGGCGTAGGGTTTCCATCCTTATCAAAGTCCACAAATCTTGCTGCATCAACCTGCATGTTCGGTTGACCATAGAACATACCATTGGCAAATCTCAACTCCTGATCATAGAATGCATACTCAGAACAATACCCTGAAAGCTTTGAAATACCCAAAGCACCCAGAGTGGCAAGGTTCACACCTAGGACATTCTGAGTGATATTGACACCAGGATCAATAGATCCAGTTTGAGCCCATGCATGATTGAGTGGATTGATATTACCCCAACCTCTACCCTGTGCCTGAGTGTCATACATGGTCTGCTCCCAGACTGGAAGACCATCTTCAGGGTCACGAGGCCATAGGTCAATTCTGTCAATGCTTGTCTGAGTACTGACAATCTTTTCGCCTTTAAAAGCAGAGACCATCCAAATCTGAGTATCCTCTATATCTTCCCATGTAATCCAAGGAGGAGTCTGTGAGATTAGTCCTGGTTTTAATCCATCCCAAAACTTCGTATGATTCTTAGGATAGAACCTACCTGAATAAAATGGTACACCATTACCAGATAACTGTCCCAACTTTCCAATATCAGCAAGTTCAACAGGACCAATACCTCCCATTGATGGTGCTAATATGTTAATGAAGGGAACAGTCATCCTTTTAACTCTTCTATACTATTATGTAAATAATCAAGAGTCTGTGCTATCGTCTGATGATCCTTCGCTAAGGGAGGTTTGTACATCAAACGAGGTTTCTCCAGTGAGGAGATTCTCTGCTCCATCGTGGTTAATCTCTCTGATAACTCTTGGAGTAACTCGTTGCACTGCTGCATTGTCAATTGGTTGTCTGCTGTCATTATCTTGTCCTGAGAATCTCTGTGCTGCTCCTGCTTCAAATCCATCGCAGAATTCTTCAAAGTTATCTAATATACGTTGGTAGTTCTTTCTAGGATCCATATTTAATACCTGATGGGGATTCGGGCGGACCATCGTGTGTAAACTTCGGAAATCTTGTCTGTGTTTCCAATTCGTTTAAACGATCTTCCATTTCGTTGAGTTTTATAGCAACGTTCTCTAAGGCATCCACAATTCTTGCGATTTGCTTGTCATGTACCACTACTGCGTACTTCGGATTCTCTAAGAGTTGCTGGTGGGCGATTTCGTCAGGACTTTCTGCCTTTACGTCCACAATGTCTGTGTTAGGAGCCATAATTTTAAATGCTTTATTTGGTTCGTCTTTTTTCACCATTTTTTTGCTGGAAAAATTTTTTGAAAATCAAGGTTTTGAAATTTCAATTTTGTAAAACTATTTATCTCTCGTTGGGATACTTTTGTAGACTTGCATATGGTTAGGAGTCCCACTCGGCATCGCCCCCACCGCTAAGGGCAATAAAAAAACCCTGTCGTGTCGGACAGGGTGTGTTATACTGTTAGAAGCAACCGTTGCGACTGTCGCCCCAACCATTTCTGAAATACTCCTCACGTTCTCGGTTTCTGCATTGGGGGTCGCCCAAGTCATCCAAGACATCCTGTAAGAAATTCACTGGTGAAACCTCAA
>Ga0163180_10000284_pt1 | contig 29180 bp, 31 predicted proteins | sample AtlANTMetagenome_2_FD_109647 | JGI IMG/M metagenome (GOLD analysis project Ga0163180, IMG submission 109647) | Marine eukaryotic phytoplankton communities from the Atlantic Ocean - Atlantic ANT 4 Metagenome | ecosystem: Environmental > Aquatic > Marine > Oceanic | place: North Atlantic Ocean...
CAAGGTGCATGAACATTACATTGCCTTCAGAGTCTAAGCATCTATCGACATGAAACTCTTTAAACGGAGAAGACAAGTGCTGATCCACTAAATCGGGTGTGTTAAATGTATTTCTAAAGCACATGTGCACAATATTGTCATTTCGACACTTCTCAGTTAAAAGATCAGCCACGTCATGAGTCATGTCTCCGTTAATTCGAACCGGATAGTATGATACAGACTTTGCTAAAGATGTCTTTGCTAAAAATCCTGACTGATGAATAGCTTTTATCCTAGATGGATCTGTAGAAGTCCCAATAAGCTCATTCCCTTCTTTGATTTTTTGAAATATTTCACTAAAGAATGATCTACTTGTAATAAATGTGTCACAGTGGCAAATAAAGACATATTCTGATTCTACTATCTCTAGACCTGCCTCTATCCCGGAAGCATTTGCATCAGATCCGTTTCCGCCCACTAAGATGCTAGTTGCTTTTTCATTTTGAATCCAGATAATATTTGATGTAAGTGATAGTATATCGTCTTTATATGAGCTATCACTAGAGTTCTCTACTACAATATATCTAGTCTCTAGACTATGAGGCTTAAATTTTTCAAAACTACGTATAAGAAGCTCAGCAAGCTTGTATGATTTAAAAGTTGGAATTATTATATCTAAATCTTTTATAGACATTAACCTATCTCCTCGCGATAAAATTTAATAGTTTCCTCTAAGTTTCTATTAAAAATAGAATCAAATTCAAACCCTAGCGCTAAGAGCTTATCATTGTTAATAGAGTATCTAAAGTCATGACCGGGACGATCATCTACAAACTCTGCTACATTATCAAACTCTAAATTAAAATATCTTATAATATTATTTACAATTTCAATATTTTCCATCTCGTGAGATGCAGTAATATTATATGTTTCATTAAGATTAGAATTCTCCAATATAAACCTTATTGCACGAGCGTTATCTTTAACAAAAAGCCAGTCTCTAATATTTTTTCCGTTGCCATAGATTGGAATTTTTCTTCTATTTAAGACACATTCAAGTATTGTAGGTATAAATTTTTCGCTATTCTGGCGGGGACCATAGTTGTTAGAGGGCCTAGCGATAATATACTCAACGCCGTATGTATTATGATAAGATGTGATAAGATGCTCTGCTGATGCTTTTGTAGCAGAGTAGGGATTCATAGGTGATAGCTTATCATCTTCATAGAATGAATGCTGGTCGATTGACCCGTACACTTCGTCAGTAGATATGTGAAATAGCTTTATATCTAGCTCTCTACAGCACTCTAGTAAAGACTTTACTCCATTTATATTAGAGTGGATAAAACTATCGCAAGATCTAATAGAGTTATCTACGTGTGTCTCAGCAGCAAAATTAACTATATATTTGACATCGTAATCTTGGCAATATTGCAAGATGCTATCTGTATCGCAGATATCTTTTTTATAAAAGCTAAACTTCGGGTTGTCTCTCTGGTTTTTTAAATTTTCTATATTGCCAGCATATGTCAAGCTGTCTACACCGACAACAGTGTACCCATTTTCTAGAAATTCATCAGTAGCATGACTGCCAATAAACCCAGCACAACCAGTTAAAAGGATGCTCATTCTAATTCCTTTATAAAATTATCCACTACATGTTCGATATGTTCAATAGTATTTTCATCATAATTTGGAGAACACCCCACGAAAAAAACTTTATCTAAAACCTCACATGCATTTTTATAATCTGCATAATCTCCTAGATCTCTATAGGCTGGATGCATTAAAATATTTCCAGCAAAATAATTCCTAGTTTGAATTCCATTTAATTCAAGGTAGCTAACTAGAGACCTCTTTACCTTGCCAGTTTCACATATAATTGGAACACTAAACCAGCTTGTCTCTGCCTCTTTAGGTTCATTGGGAATTCTAAGCGCAGGTATTTTCTCAAATATTGTCTGTATTTTATTTTTAAAAAATCTTCTTTTCTCATGAATATAGTCAAGCTTTTTAAGCTGTTCTAGCCCGATTGCACCTTGTAAATCTAAGGGTTTTAAATTGTAGCCCTGATTAACAAAGAGATACTTGTGATCAACTATGCCATCATAAGCATCTAGCCATTTATCAAATCTCTTTCCGCATGTCCCGCAGGAAAGCAAGTTAGCTGCTCCCACGCAGTAGCAGTCTCTACCCCACCAAGCAAAACTTCTTGCAATTTTAACAATATCTCTATTATGAGATGTAACAATTCCCCCCTCTCCAGTAGTAATATGATGAGCCGGATAGAATGAACAACTACTAGCTACAAAATAATCAGAAAGGTGTCTATTTTTCCACTTGGTGCCTAAACTATCACAATTATCTCCAATCATAGAGATGTTATTTTTTTTACAAATATCATGCAGTCTGTCTATGTTGTATGGATTTCCCAGTACCGGTGAAGAGAATACTCCAACAGTTCTTTTTGTTATTTTTCTTTCAATGTCTTTCAGGTCCCAGTTCAAATCTTTCCAGCTTATATCAACGAAAACTGGCTTTAGGTTATTTTGTATGATTGCGTTGACTGTAGTTGGAAATCCTACAGAAGAGACTATGATTTCGTCATTATCTGACCAGCCAAAGTGCTTCTTAAGTGCAGCAATCATAACAAGGTTAGCTGATGATCCGGAGTTAACCATTACTGAATCTTGGGTTCCTAAAAGCTCTGAGAATTTATTTTCAAATTTTCTTACATTTTCTCCAGATGAAAGCCAGTTTGAACTTAAGACTGTTTCTATTATGGCAGATATTTCTGCCATATCCCAGACTGGCCCAGAATAAAGAACTTTTGGTATTTTATTATTTTTTCTATTTTTTGGTCCTGTGATATATTGCGGCAAGCTCTCTTCTTCTTCTTGAAGAGACTTAAGAAAATCGCTAATTTTTTCCTTTAATCTTGACATAGAATTTTAATTCCATCCTCTATAGAGATTTTTTGTTTAAATCCCAAGCTAGAAAGCTTTGTTACGTCTAGATACATGTCTTTTACCTGTACTAGTTTGTGAAAATCTGGTGGAGACATTGATCCAATCTTGCTCTTTGAATTTAAAATCTTGGAAGCGGTACCGATTATATCTTTGAACATAGTCGGATTTCCACTTCCCACATTTATTATATCATTAATTGGACCATTTTTCATTATTAGCCTGATAGCTTTGCAGGCATCAGATACGTGAATGTAATCTCTAACAAAATCTCCATTATCATAAAGCTCTATGGGCTCATCTCTCTTTAATCTGCTAATTAAGAATTGTAAAGCATTTTTTCTTTTTGAAACTCCAAGATCACTAGATCCGTATACATTTGCTAATCTAATAATTCTATAGTCAATATTATAGGTCTTGCAATAAGACTCTACAAGCCTCTCTGCACACAGCTTTGTAATGGAGTAAAATCCCTTAGGGTCACATTGAGAATCTTCCCTTGCGGGTAAGTCTGTATCCCCATATACAAACCAAGAGCTTACAAAGTTAAAAACACACTGCTTCTTTGAATTTTTAAAATTTTCTAAAACTTTCATCAAAACTATTAGATTTGTTTCAATATCTAGAGTACAATTAGTAAAAACATTATAATTGTCAGTTGTGCTAATAAGATATAGAATAGTGCTAGATTTAGACTCTATGGAGTCTCTAGGTATTTTTAAAACTTCTGGCTGATACATTTCGCAAAATTTTGTACCTATAAACCCTGTAGATCCAAAAACTGATATCATTTTATCTCTTTTGAAGGTGATACATTAGATTGTTTGCTTTGTGGTAGGAGGGAAAGGTTCCTGCATCTGTCCACCATCCCTCTAGTGTGCTATAGCTGGCTAATCCTTCTTTAATATATTCATGATTTAGCTCAGTTATTTCATACTCTCCTCTATCGGAGGGCTTTAGATTTTTAATCTTTTCAAATACTGTGCCGTCATACATGTAAATTCCTGTTATGCATAGATTTGACATAGGCACTCTAGGTTTTTCAACTGCTCCGATTATTTTTCTATCTTTATCAAGAATTGCAATTCCGTATCTCTCTGGATCAGGAACTTCTTTTAGAAAGAGAAAGCAGGGCGAACTCGAACCTTCGTATTCTTTAATATGCTTTGAAAGATTATCTTCAAACATATTGTCGCCCAGGATAACAATAAATTTATCATTATTAATGAATGACTCAGCTAGCCTTAGTGCATCTGCAATCCCATGTGCCCGTTCTTGAATTCTGAATGTGAATTCACAGCCATATTTTTCACCGCTCCCTAGTAGACTAATCATATCACCCATGTGCTCAGTTCCAGTGATAATCATTATGTCTAAAACTTTGGCTTGCACCATTTTTTCGACTACATGCATAATCATGGGCTTAGTGCCTACTGGGAGCAAATGCTTATTAGTCACATCAGTCATGGGAGAGAGTCGACTACCAGTTCCTCCTGCAAGAATTACACCTTTCATTTTTTTCTCCACTGTTCATGAACATCTTTTTCAATTTCAAAGCTTTTCCATGAAAATCTTTCTCTATTTGGTTGTTCTTGGGCCCAGCTCCACATCTTTGAAATACCCTCTTCAAGATCAATGTTATGTGAGAAATCAAGTAAATTTACTGATTTTTCCCAGGTAGACCACGCATACTTAGCTTCATATCTAGTTTCCATATAAATGGGCTCGAGAGTTGTCTCAGTAACTTTTCTTACAATTTCACAAGATTCTTTAATACTATGCTCTTGTATTCCTCCCAAGTTTATAATTTCTCCAATACATGAATCTCTCTGCGATGCATTCCACATTGGTTCTAGCGTATCGTCTACGTAGCTAAATGCTCTTTTTTGCAATCCGTCACCAAATATTGTAGGATTTTTATTGTTCATAATCTGGTACATCCATATGCCAAGAACATTTCTGTATCTGTCCCAGATATTCTGCTTTATCCCATATACGTTGTGAGGTCTGATGATTGTATATTCTAGACCGTGATGATCATGAGCGCATTTTAAATCCTGTTCAACTGCATATTTTGCTACACCGTATGGATCGATTGGGTGTGGTATCATATCTTCATTAAAGGGAGGCTTCTGTCTGTCACCATAGACAGCCATGGAGCTTGTAAATACAAATCTTCTTATGTTGTTGTTTATTGACTCATTAATCAGGTTTACTGATGCGATAATATTGCTTTTGTAGTTAAATCTTCTAATGAAGGGTGACAAACCCTCTGCAGCATATGCTGCCATGTGATACACAGTGTCTATCTTGTGTAAATTAAACACCTTTTCAAGAAGTTTAATGTCTACAACTAGATCCAGGTTGTAGAATATCACTCTGTCGTCTATATTTTCTACGTAGCCGCCTGAAAAATCGTCTATTCCAATAACATTGTGATTGGTATTATTGAGTATCCACTCTGCTAGTCTTGATCCTAATAATCCTGCCACTCCTGTTATAAGAATGTTTCTTTTTTCATATTCATTCATTTATAAACCCGCGTGCTCTCACAAGGTTAATCGTAGAAATCTGATCCATCTCTTCCCACGATCTCTCTGGCATGGATACAGAATTAATATTATATTGATAGCATATTTTATCAATATATTTCCTGCTTTTTGACTTCTTGAGAATGGGCAACATTAAGGCCTGATCATAGCCTCGTTTAAACCATTCACCACTAGTGTTTTTAAAATTACTATCAGGAATATCTTTTAGAAGAGACGATTTAAATGTTCTTAAGTGAGATGAGCACCAGGGCCAGCTATATGGATCTATATTGCTAGGAATAGATTTAGAAATATTTAGATCATTAATATCCCACCTGTGTGCTGTCCAGACTACGTCATCCCCCTTTTCATAACTGTCTAAAATAAGCGAAACAGTTTCATCATTACAAAGCTGGTCGTCGCCGTCAATAACTGCTATTATAACATCCTCCCTCTCTTGAAAAAGACGTGCAGACTCTACTATGTTTCTTAGTGCATATTTTTTTTCTACATTTTTTATAGAAAAAAATCTGCTATCTTTCTTCATAGCTAGTGATGCACACTGTGAGGTCTTGTCCTTAGATATGTCATCTATAATGATACAAGACCAGTTTGCATTTTTCTGGGAGAGGATAGAGTTGGTTAATTTTAGAAAATTCTTCTCTATGTTATAAGACGGTACTATGAATATTACTTTCATTTTTTAATCCAGCCTTCTATTGCTTTTGGATGACTATTGGAAAATTTTATAGATGGTGTCTTTTTAGAAAAATCTATTTTATGATGGAATACCCATCCGCCCATTTCTTTTTCCAGCTTTTTAGCAAGGCTTTTTATCTCTTTGCTGGTGACATTGCTCCACGACTTATTAAAAAACATATTGTTTTCTGGCAAGTCTTTCTGCTCAATATTGTACAGACTCTGCCAATGAGATGACCAGTAGTCTCGGTAAGTCTTGATCTTTCTTTCAATATCATACCATGAGTAATGATAAACAGTCGGCAACTGAAGAGAAATATTTTCTACGCTTGCTTGATAGTTTGCAAGTGCCTCGTTGTTCCCTGACAGGGCTGCCATTCTTATGTTGTGCAAGTCATTATTATAGAAATTTGCAAAGGGTATAGGATCATATGTATCACTTCTTACATAGTCACACCCGTCGGATCCTGGCGCAGAATATAGATTGCCCTCTTTATCATGTCTTCTTAAGTTGGCTGGAATTCCATGCGTTATGTGAGGTCTATTTCTGGAAAGCCTCCATTTCCACGGATTGACATCTATTCTAACTTTCTTACCTTTTCCCCAGAACTCTGTGACGGGAAGCGCAACAAGATCCATATTTTTTGGAAGCTGTTTTATTAAAGCTTTTACTTTTACGTAGTCGTCTTCGTGAACAACTTCATCTGAATCTTGTTGCCAGCAAAACTCTCCGGTACAAAGCGCTCTAGCTAGGGCTTTTTGAAGGCCGTCAAATACTGCGAATCTAGTACTTTTCCAGTCTCTTGCCTGCTGGTGTATGATTAGGCATTCGTGCTTCTCTTTCAGCTCCTGTAGCCTTTCCCAGGTTCCGTCGGTAGATCCACCATCAACCACAACAACCTGATCACAGAAGCCAAGGAGAGACTCTATAGATGATTCAAATGGATAGTTCTGGATGACACAGTTCAGCGTAGTAGTATATCCGCTTACAGTCGGATTATAGTCTATAATAGACTTTATACCATCCCAAAATCTATCCCTGGCTTCATATAGGTGCTTGATCATCTTCTCTGAATCATTTGTCTTGAACCAGTCTTCTTCGGCGTGCTGCACATATTCATTTAAAATTAGATCACAACCTAGTAGTTTTGCCTCTATTACTAGCCTTGGGCAGGTGTCGCTACCGTTGGGTAGGAAAACTAACCCTTTTGCTGTAGATAGCTTTTCTAATAAATCAGGGTAAGATAGGCCCTGTACAATCTCAAAGTCTAGATTGTTACGCTTACAATGTTCAACTGATTGTTCAACACCTTTTATCCAAGAGTTAGAACCCACAACTAACCACTTTTCTCTCTTTTCTCCTTTTGCTTTCTGTATTAGCTCAGAAGCATACTGGAAAAACCCTTCATCAAATACAGATGAAAGAACGGTATTTTTTACCTTGTTAAGAAACGGAAACATAGTGTGATAAATTTCCATCTGCTTCTCAGACATCCACCATAATGATTTTGCGGCACAGTAAAATGCAGATACCATTTTCCCATGCATCTCCTGATGACAATTGCACGGCTCTCCTGATATTTCAAGATGCTTTTCTGGAGACCTGTAAGAGCAATATTTATAGTCATACTCAACAATAGAATAGTTTAAATTTGCTATTATTCCAGGAATTAGATCTTTATTTAACTGAGAGAAGTTTCCAAAGATCCAGTGTTTTGTCAGTCCCTGATTTAGAATTTTTTCATTAACATCTCTAGCATGAACTCTAAACACTTCGTAAGGTGAAGAGTTTATAATAGAATCTGTAGTGAGCTCAGCACCACCTATGTGATCTGAGCTGAAAAGATCTGAGACAAAGATTATCCTTGCTGAATCTGGGATGTTTATTTCTTTGAAAGGGTTTCTATTTGTATCAAACGGACTTTTAAGCACAGCTATCTCCTTAGAGCAAATTTATGCTTTATAATAATATACTGAAATTCAACAGTATACAATTGATTTTAAGGAAATTCTATCCTCGATCCAGGCTATCATTGTCAAGTGAATCAACTAGAACTACCTGAATATCTTTTGGATCGAAGCCAGCTATGGTTATCTCAGTCCAGCTTTTACCATCTGTGCTTCTGATTATTTTGCCGTTAATTCCGCCAGCTATCCAGGTTCCACCTTTGCAACGAACTGATTCCAGATTTCCTACAATGGGCTTGGAAACATTAAAATGGCTCGGTACCGATCCGCTACTAACACCTACGTACCCACCGTTAGCCACAGCTACCCATAGCTTCTGTTTTTTGCTATAGGCTATGCTATTCCACTCAGAAGCTGTTTCTCCATCCATTGTCGCTGAGTTCCAGTTATTTGTGGAGTTGCTATATTTAATGTTGTTTGACTGACCGACAAATACCCAGTATCCATCTCCATAGTGAATATCCCTTAAAAATAATCCACTCATTCCGGTCCCAGAGTCCTGATCCCATGTACCACCTAAAGAAGGGACAAAGGCTGCTTTTTCAGCTCCAGCAACGTAGAATAGGTCACTACCGTCATTCGCCTTGCCCAGCGAGAAAGATTCAATATCACTAGTTGGAAGATCTAGGTTTGATAGTTTTGTCCAATTACTGCTATCGTTATATGTAATCGGGCTGGAATCTGAATAGCAAACGTCTTCGTCGTCATAGGCCATCAGTGCATGATAGTCTCCATCAGACGTTCTACAGAAGTTTCCCTTTCTACCTGGCTCGCCAGCATTATTAAATCTTGACCAGCTACCTGTAGGTACTTGGCCAACATTTACTCCTGTATTGTTAGATGTGTTTCCCAGGCCTACGATCCACTCATCATCACCCGCAGATGTTCTGGCCCATGTGCCACCCTTTGGGTCAGTTGTAAAAGAGTCTGTTAGAACAGATGACCAAGTTATCCCATCATCGAGACTATACGCCCAAGCAAAGGGCTTAGACACTACAACCCACGTTGCAGAAGGAACCCCGTTTAGATTAGCCGCTTTAAATCTAGGGGATCCCGTATACATGGAGCCGCTTAGCCTTGGTACACCGTTCTTCCTGTTAAGACCCGCCATTTCAAGACAGCTCAATCCAGCCAGGCTCAGGATTAAACCAGACTAAAAGACTCGGTCCGTCAATTCCAATACAATGACCTAGAACTTTAACAACTTCCCCGCTGCCCGTAGGTGCAGTGAATGTCATGCTTCCAGCTGTATTTTTGCTTAGGTAAACAGCCGACCCAGAGAGGGTCGGGTTGGGCCCGTCAATTTGACCGCTTGCCACTACTACAGGACCATTAACAAACATATCTAGCTCATTAGTTGTTCCACCGGCAACTGCCATAAAATTCATAGATCCACTTTCTACGTGTGCAGCTTTTGCTGCTGTCCACACTCCAGACCCAGAAAGATAATAGACGGCTCCCTCAGTTAAGCTTGTCCCTGTTCCAAGCTGCTTTAAAGAAAGGCCGCCACCAACACCTGCTACAGGCATTGACAATGCCCAGTCGGGTAAATCTTGAACTATTGTCGTATTTGATGCTGACAATATAAGAGCATCTCTTGACTGGATATCTAAGAAGCCATCGATAGAAGAGTTTATAAAAGAATTTGTATTTCTAAATAGAAGCTTTTCTGTAGTTGCAAGCAATACATCGTCAGAGAACTCAAAATAATCCTCATCTTCCATCCACTTTAGCTCACCATCGCTAGTATTAGCGTTAAATGTAAGCACGACATCAGTGTCACCATTTTCGCCCAGATGAATAGCATCACCCTGCAAGTCAATCTTTGTTGCACCTGCTAATTCAATAGTTGGAGCTGTTAACTCAAGCAATGTGTCAGATACAACATCAAGTTCGCCATCGTTCTCTTGACGAATATAAGTTCCAGTGTCACCAAATTGAAGCTTTCCTGATCCGCCTATAGTTGCATCAGTTCCATCGAAGGTAAAATTGGCTTCAACAGTAGCCTCGTCAGCATCTTTAAAAGTTGCTATACCGTTTGCTGTTGAACCATCCCAGGAAATTCCCCCGCCGCCTCCAGATGATGCTATAGTTACTGCACCATTAGATGCAGAAGTGATTGTTATATTAGATCCTGCAATAAGATATGAGCTACCATCAACAAGCCGAGTAAGTGAACCACTTAATCCAAGAGATGCGCTTACAGCACCGACAATTGAAAGTGCATGTTTAGGAGTTGATGTTCCAATACCAACATTATCTGTACTACCATCGACAAACACAGCGTGTGTTTTATTATTTGACTCTATTCTAAAGTCGGCATCGACTCCGCCTTCATTGTAAACTACTGTGCTAGGCGAACCGGTACCACTAACGAAATGTAGTGAGTCTATACCACCAACTACAAACTGTAGTTGATTTACGGCTGGGAAATCCATGTACGTGTCGCTATCGCCGAGATGTTGAAGTCTCTTAGATATTGCTATGTCTGATGTGTGTCCCCCGTCGATGCCCACTACAAATGTACCTGCGCCCATCGAGCTAACTCCGGCTGGACCAAATCCAAACCTGCCATCGGCTCGGGCTCTAAATATTGTATCGTCGTCACCGTCTGTCATTTCTAATAATCTAGAACCAGAGCCGTTGCCGTCAGTCTTCAATCTTAAAACATGGCCATTGCTCGATTGATCGTTGTCAATAAGAGCAACGAATTTCCCATCAGCATTTCCATACACATTTAAAGCTTGGATTCCGGCTGATCCAGTTCCAACAGATAAAGACCCTGATACTATAACGTCTCCACCAAAGGCAGAAGCACTGCCTCCTGTGCTGCCTCGTTTGCCGATAGACCCTGAAGCAAAGACTGTAGTGTCTGTACCGGGCATGCCAGGAAAGCGGGCAGCAGGCTCGTCAGCTATTATGACCGAGCCTGAAATGCCTACGCTAGGTAATGTTCCCGATACAGGGCCAATTAGTGCCATAGATTATTCACCATCATCTGGAACTAGTTCCATTAAAATCTTATATGTTTTTCCAGTTGCGTTATTTCTTAAGCTAAGGTACTCAGATTCCTCAATCACTGTCCAGTCACCTCTATCGTTGGCCAGGTGAAGGTCACCGGTGTAGATATTTTGCCAGCGCTTGTCTACAGACCCTAGATCAGATGCAACGTCTGAAGACGGTAGTACGTTACCCGTAACAGTGAGATTTCTTCCTATAGTTGTGTCCCTAAGACCGTCAACTGTAATGCAGGCCTCGCTGGAGCTATTTTGTACATTGAACTTGACATTCGCGTCGGAAGCACCAAATGTTATCTCAACACCGTCACCGCTATCAGTTCCATTGGCAATGATATTAAGCTTATTCTGCACAGTCATGTCGAGATTTGCATTTGCATCATTTGCCGCATTTCCGACTGTAAGATCCATACCACCATTGCCAGAAACATCTATGACAAGAGCATCAGCAGCTGCTTCACCAGCAGTAATGTTAATTGAGCCGTTGGTATTGGTAATATCAATGTCTTCACCAGCAGCACCTGCTGCAGTGATATCAAGACCGCCGTTTGCTGCATTAATAACGATTGCGTCTGCAATATTTTCTTGAGAAGTAATGTTAATAGATCCTGCTACACTTACTATGTCAAGATCTTCACCAGCAGCACCTACAGATACTATTTCCATTCCGCCAGCTGATGCTAGAAGCTGAATTGCTGAATTGTGATTCACAGAAGAGCTTAGCGCTAGTATTCCCGTGGATGTATTATTATATCCGCCGGTACCAGAATCAACATCAAAACCACCTGCAGCAGCAGAGGCATGAAACCTAATTGCATTGCTTGTGGCTTCAGTTGCTTCAATGTTAACTGATCCACCCGTGTTAGTGATGGTGATGTCCTCACCGGCAGCTCCTACAGCATCAATCTGAATTCCTCCAGCAGAAGCGAGTAGAGCAATTGCGCTACCGTCACCTGAATTTATTGAAGATGAGAGATGTAGTTTACCTGTCGTGGTGTTGTTGTATCCGCCTGTTCCAGAGTCAACATCTATACCGCCTGCATCGTCATCAGCTAATATTTGAACAGAGGTTGCTGTGGCAGCTGAGCCTGATAGACATACTGTGGTTCCCGATAAGATTAGCTTAGTATCGGCATGTGCTACCATTGTTCCATTAGTTGGAGAATGTATATATAGACCGCTATCTCTAATTTGAAGTTTTGTAGTTGCTCCCGAGCCTAGTAGAAAGTCTGTATCATCCCACGTGAGCTCAGCAAGACCGCCAAAAGCTCCGCCATTGTTATATTGAAGTTGAGTATCAGAACCGCCAGGCGTTCCACCGCCTCCGCCTCCAGAGCTAGCAATAGTTACCTGGCCGTTAGAGGCTGATGTAATCGTGACGTTTGCACCACCCATGAGATATGAGAGACCGCCTGCTGTGTGATGGATTGATCCAGAGAGTGTGCCGCCTACATCTCCAGGACCCACCTTAAGACCCCCACTAACTACCATGTCTCCACCAAATAAGGCAAGATCTATACCTCCGCTTGAAGCTGGATCTGCTGATGTGGGCTGGCCTATTTCTGGATCAATTGTACCAGAAACAAAGAATGTAATATTTGACCCAGGCCATTCTGGCCAAAGTGCTGCTGTTCTGTCAGCAACACAGACTGATCCAGATATTGCTGTATTTGTGACGCTATGCGCGCCGCCTCTAATTGATCCTGATAGTGATCCTACTAATGCCATTTTTTATTATTCCTCCGAAATTGGTTCTAACATCATTTTATATCTTTTTCCTGTGATATTATTCACAACAATTAGATCGTCTCTTTCCTCTAGTATGGTCCAGTTTCCCTTATCATTTCTTAGATGAAGGTCACCTGTATAAATATTCGCCCACCGCTTAGTTTCTGATCCTAAGCTGTAAGTACTGTCAATTGTGGGAAGAATGCTATTTCCTGCGTGAAGAGAGCCAGATATCATAGCATCTCCTCCAAAAATAGCTGTTCCTTTCACGCTGGTTCCTCGACTTCCCCTTGAACCTGAGACGAAGAATGCGACGTCTGTATAGGCTATTTCTGGACCAGTCGTGTCTGATAGCATAAACACTTGATTTTGTGTGGCCATCGACGATATCATTTCTTTTGTAGTGGTAGACCCAAAGTGAACAAAATCAGCCGAACCTTTAGAAGAGTTTACTTCGAAACTTCTTCTTACTTGGGCTGATCCTGAAAATACAGCATCACCTCCAAACAGGGCGATTCCGGTTGTCCCGAGCGCAGCTGCACCTTTTGATCCGGACATGTAGAATATTACATCAGTACCTGCTGCTTCATCAGGCGATGTGACTCCACCGCCGGATAGAATTAACACCTTGTTGTTTGTACCATCAGCTTTAAAGTAATCGACTCCGTTGGCTGAAAGCGTAATGTTGTCTGTGCTGAAACCTATTTTAGTATCAGTATCTCCAATGTGACGGATATCCTGGGCTATGTCTAAATTAGAGCCGGATATTGCTAGTGATCCAGTTGAGGCAATTCTACCTGCACCTGGCCCGAGCCATCCTACGTCCACTCCTGATCCGGCACCGCCGCCGCCTGTGGATGATATTAAAACTTGGCCGTCTGAAGCTGACGTTATAGTTACACCGCTACCAGCAGCAAGATAAGACCTGCCGTCTACTAGCCTTGTCAGAGAGCCGCTAATACCACCTTGATCTATTATAACTCTATTTCCATTGGCAACACTAAATTTCATCACATCTAGTGCGTGATCGTAAAGAATGTAACCTCTTTGCTCGTTGTCAGTGTCTCCGAAATAGATTCTACCTTGGGAATCATTGGGTGTAAGAATTGAAATTCCTGTGCTATCTGAGCCCTCAATGACCAGATCATCAGCATAGCCGCTCGAGGCAATAACTGAACCCTTCTTAATATGAATGTTTCCGGAAGTAACTAAATCAGCGCCGAACACCGCAGTGCCTCGCGTGGAAGAATCTTTTGATCCGATCGTTCCTGATACATAGAAGTTAGTATCGTTTCCGTAGAGATCTGGTGATTGCGATTTAAATGCACCTATTTTTGTTAAAGATGATGTTATAACTGTCGTAAAGTAATTGTGATCACCACCGCCGCCAAGGTGAATTGTATATTTTTCACTTCCAGTTAATTCTGACCCTATTGCAATAGAATGTGCTGCACTCACTGTTGACCCAGAGAGGCCAAGTATTACAGAATGTTCACCTGATGCTACATTTCGCCTTCCGGCAAGAACTGCAGAGTAATTTCCAGAGCCTGTGTTGGCTTGACCGCCTACAACAATAGAATACGACCCCCCAGCTCGAGACAGACGAGCTGCTCCAATGAATGAGGTGGAGCCGTCTGCTGTGTTGTAGTTGCCATTAATTACGGTGGCGTAGTCGGCATTAGCAACATTGTTCTGGCCGTTTCCGATAAAGGTATAGGTGCGATTGACAGATCCAGTGTTCCAAAACCCGCTGCCTATAAATCCGTATGCTGACCTGACTAAGTTGCGCTGACCGCATACAATTCCTCCACCGTAGCCGACGGAGTTGTTTACTACATTGGATTTTCCGGAACCTATGAATCCGTATCCTACAGATGCCGTGTTGAATGCTCCGCCACCGATGACTGCCCCGTAACCACTACTCCACCCAGCGGTATTAATAATATTGCATTTACCGCCAAGAATCGAAGCGTAGTCAGTGGAGCTATTTCCGTCAATTTTGTTGAGCTGCCCGCCGCCGATGATTCCGTATTGATCATCAACGATGTGGTTTTCCGACCCGCCGCCGATAACATAGTATCCGGCACCACTTGAACCAGTATTACGCGTTCCGCCGCCGATAAATCCGTAAGAACCATGGGCGTAGTTGTTCTGGCCGCCGACTGTTACAGTGTGAGTACCTCGAGCGTAATTATATTGGCCGGCTCCGATGAAGCTGTTGGCTCCAGAGCCTGTATTATACATACCTCCACCTACAGTAGCACCGTCCTGCGAGGCGAGGTTTTGTCTTCCCCCGCCGACAACAGAGTGATCCCCGGTTGCTGTGGCTCCGGTTCCCATGGCTATTGAATTATCACCAGTTGCAGCAGCTGGCGTCGGCGAATAATGTAAGAAAACGTGTTTTTCACTGTATAGTTGAGTAGCAAGGTTTCCTGATATATGAAGATCGCCCCCGAACAGTGAAGTGCCACGAGTAGACGTTCCAGAAGCACCCTTTGTTCCTGAAACAAATAGAGCAATATCAGTTCCTAAATCTGTGCGATATTCTCCAATTTGTAGAGGAGATCCTCCATACAAAGCACCAGAAATTACAACATCTCCACCGAAGACAGCTGTTCCCCTAGTTGGGTGCACTCCTCTCTGACCTATGGCTCCAGATACATAGAAGTTACAATCAGTAAATAGCCTAGGGTCGAGCGCTGATGCATCTGGATCTGTGCCAGATAGTATTAGAACCTGAGAAGCACCTTCTACTGGAACATTACCGATAAGATAGTTTAATCCGCCGGCAGTTTTAAGAATAATATCCTTGCTACCAGATTGGACCAGCGCTATGTTCTCGTCTCCATCTAGGACCAGCGCGGCAAGTGTTGTTGAATTGGCCCCTTTTCTAAAAGCTACCGAGGCTGAGAGATTTGAATGGGCAGTTATAGTTAGCCCAGGGTGACCTGTGGTTGCGTCTGTATTTTGAATTTCTAGAGCAGAAACCGGATTAGATGTTCCTATTCCTACCCTGTCTGTAGCTGTCTCGAGTCTTACAACTGTTCCATCGTCCACCCAGCCAAATCCAGACACTGCCCCTTCTACACTTATACCTCCACTAACATGAAGATCTCCCCCAAAGACTGATGTTCCCCTTGTTGATGTTCCTCTTGACTGAATTGCGCCAGAAACAAAAAGATTAGTATCTACACCTATGAAGTGCGGTTTGCCTTTCATAAAGTTTCCAATCTTTGTTAGCGAGCTAGTTATGACTGTTGTGTAATCATCCTCAGAAGTACCACCGCCTATGTGAACCGTACACCTTTCAGAGCCGGTAAGCTCAGAACCAATTAGAATTACCCCTTCTCCAGAAGCTGTAGATCCGCTACCCGCTAAGACTGAAGAGTAATTGCCTGATGCTGTGTTTCTTCTACCAGCACCTACAAATGAGTTCATCCCTGATGCTTCGTTACCCCATCCTGCTACAACAGCTGATCCTGTCATGGTGACCAGATTGCTGTAACCCGCGCCGATAAATCCCCATTTGCCACTTCCGCTGATTTTATTCAAAGTTCCGGCGATGATGCCGCTGTCTTCCGCACCTGTTACTACATTTATGTTTCCGGCTCCAACAAAGGCTTGCTTAGCGTTGATGGTGTTGCTGCTACCGGCAACGATACCGGCTCCGTAGCCTCCCCTCATGAAAGAAGATTTTATGGTATTATTTATCCCTCCGCCGATGAATGCGTACCTGACGTCACCGTTGTACTCAGTACCCCCGTGGCTCCATATTGAACTTGTGATCATATTGCCGTTACCGGCAACAATTCCTGCCGATTTACCTATAATGACATTGCCATATCCAGCAAGAATACCAGAATATTCTGAACCGAGGGTGTTCGGCCAGGATTCTCTAATCTCATTTAGCTTGCCGGCTCCTATTATTGTATACTGGGCTGAGCCGCTATTCTCCGTTCCACCTACTATAGCTGCGCCGCCATAAGCAAAGTTCGAGCGCCCACCTACAATTACTGAATGTGAACCAGAGGCATGATTTTTGTAGCCGCTACCTACGAAGCTATAGGAATTTGAAGCGGTGTTGTAGTATCCGGAAACGATGGCTGACTGTGAACCTGAGACTGTGTTCCCTCGCCCAGCACCAATAAAGTTCGACTCACCATCGAGTACATGATTACGAATTCCTCCACCGATGGCAGACATAGCGCTTGAGGCAGTGTTGTAGTACCCGCCCACGATGGATGCGTAGTGGGCTTCTATAGAGTTCCGCAGGCCGCCTCCGATGAACGCCCAGTCGTAGGTTGATGCTGTGTTATGCTGACCACCGGCGATTACAGAATAATCAGAGCTTACTTGAATAAAGTTAAACTCTCCTCCTCCGATAACTGAGTACTTACCTGCAACCGTATTATTGGACCCCATGGCTATTGAATTCTGACCTGTTGCTGAGGGTGTTGTAAAGTCTAGTGCCCTGGAAGTGGTTCCTGGATTTTCATGATATAGAGATGAATGTAAAGCGCCGCTAACGCGTAAATCACCGTCAAACAGAGACAAACCTCGGGTGCTTGTGTTCTCTGATCCAACAACACCTGATACATAGAACACTACGTCTGACATTTTGGTCGGATCTGTTCCGGCTGTCGTGTTCCCCTTGTCTCCTGCTCCGGAAAGAAATAGAATCTGAGAACCGGTTATTGCAAGAGGAATCCCTTGAGAATTCTTATCTGTTGGTATGTAGATCTCAGCCTTTGGGCTGCCGGCAACTGCAAAAGCAATCGATGCTGAAAAGTTTACACTGGGAGTTTGTATAAATAGTGAAGTATCACCGTTGCCTGCTTCTCTTCCGACAGTTAGATCACCCGGTAATCCGCTATCAGTTAAGATTCCTACTCTTTCCTTTTCTGCGCTAACATACAAGACATCAGAGGCGTCCCTGCCTTTTACCCTGAAATCATCATCAGAGATATAGCCTTGCTGACTATTTACTGTCAAGCCTTGAGCAATGTCGGCACTCCTGGAAACGAAGAGAGATCCAGATACCCACAGGGTACCTGTCACTGCCTCTTCGACATCAACAACCATGTGCTCAGCATACATCGTTCCTGAGATTACTACATCACCACCAAAGAGTGTTACACCTTTGTCATTATTTCCTGGATTTGCTTGAGCTACTTTTGACCCTTGGGACCCTGAGACAAAGAGAAAGACATCATTTCCGACTTTGTTAAATATTACTGAGTCTGATACTCCGCCTGAGTAATCACTAGCTACTGATGCGCTGTATATAGCAATAGCTGGACCGCTCCCTGCAGCTAATCCGCCTCCGGATAGAGAACCGGAACCAAGTATTCTTGTTACCCTAAGGCCTGTCGCTCTAAAATCTTTTGCCATTCTTTAAATTCCTATCTTTTGATCTCTATAATGTGCTTACCGCATGAATATAAATTGTTCCTGTAAACACTGCGCTGGTTCTAATTGTAATAGAGGTTGGCGTTGTAATATCACAGAAAACATTTACATCACCCGTATCTGATTCTGCAGTTGTTGCAGTTACGTGTGGAGGTTTGACATGCGGTCCAGAAAGTGCTATGCTTTTTGAAGTCTGAGTATCGAATTCTGTTGAAATGTTTTCAAAAATCCAGCCTGAAGGCTGTTGATCTCTTCTATTTGCATCATTTCTACTCATGACGCTATCCAGATTGCGTGAAAGTGCACTGAGCCGTGCAAGGGTGCGCTAACGTTAATTGTTACTGATGTGGTAGTAACATTGCTAACCCAGGCATTGACATCTGCAGCGTTGTTCATCTCTGTATCAATAGATAGTGCAGTTACTGTTGGTGCTGTACTGAAGGGTGCACCAAACACATACACCACAGATGTTTCACCCGCAAACGTTGCTGAACCCACCTCCATTATAACTTCTTTCTCTGAGCAGAGAATAAATCTAGGCTCTCTTCTAATGTAAGGATATACTTTTCTAAATCTGTTAAGATCTCTCTTTTTAAGCTTTGTATAGGCCACGACACTTCTCCCAATGATAAATATTAGGCAGCAACCTCTTTTAAATAATACGGGATGCCAAAGTTGCCAAAGGTGATCGCTCGCCCTTTACTAGAGTTATATGTCCGGCCAATTTTGATTTTTTAAATTTTTCTGTAACGATGGTTAGACCGTTAGACAGGGTGTCAATATAGGGAGTATCTATTTGCTCTACGTCTCCTAGAAGAACTATCTTTGATCCCTCCCCTATCCTTGTTATAACTGTTTTTAATTCATGAATAGTTGAATTTTGTGCTTCATCTACGATCAGAAGAGAATTATTAAAAGTTCTGCCTCTAATAAACGGCATTGGCGCTACTTCTATTTGACCTTTATCTCTCATTAAGTCAAAATATCCCACATCTTTAAATGCATGCCTAAAGTTATCTACAATGGGAGCTATCCACGGATCCATTTTTTCCCTAATATTTCCCGGAAGAAACCCAATCTCTTTTCCCACAGACTGCATTGATCTAGTAATTATAATTCTTTCATATCTCTTCATGTTGATACCAGATATTGCTGCCATTAATGTTAAGAATGTTTTTCCCGATCCAGCTATTCCAGTCATTGTGACAAGTGGAATATCCTCTCTGGTTAGAAGATCAAGCGCAAATTTTTGCTCTTTGTTTCTAGGGTTTATATCAATAGCATGCCAAAGATCACAAATAAGAGATTTAACACTGTTTTCAGATACTACTCCAAGAAAAGATGATGATCCGCCCACACCCTTAGCAACCACTAATTGATTTTGATAAAAATCTTCTTCTCCCAGATCATCAAGAGAAACTTTTCCCTTTGAGTAAAACTCATCGACAATGTTGTCATTAACAACAATGTTAATTTGACCTGTGTAAATCTGATTTTCACTATTGATAACTCGATCTTTATAATAGTCTTCGCTGTTTATGCCGAGGGCATCACATTTTACTCTAAAGTTTATGTCTTTAGTGATGACAACAACCTTTTCCTCTACTGATTGGGAAAGCTCGTTGGCTACTGCTATTATTCTATTATCAGCGCCTGCAGGATCTAGTCCAGCTGGAACATTACTACAATGATTTATTTCTACCCTTATATTTTGACCACTTTCAAGAGTGACACCCTCGTGCAATCTGCCTATCTTTCTCAAGTCATCTAGAAATCTATTTACGTATCTTGCATTTTCCCCGAGCAGCCCATTTTTCTCTTTAAATCTATCAAGCTCATCTAGGACTACTATCGGGATAACTACGTCATTATCAGGAAAAGAGTGAATAGAGTTTTTATCATAAAGTAAGACTGATGTGTCGATAATAAATGTTTTTCTATCATGTTTCATTGTTAATCTCCAGAGTTTGTGATATTATGAAAGGTGTAAGTTTTATTAATATTAGGAATTTGTAATGAAATGCTTTGAAGCAATAGAGATATACTCTTCTTCCTGTAAGAAGACTGAGTGCAGATATTGGATATGTCACAAAGAATCAATGAATTGTACACTCATGGCTGCAAAGAAGGGACCTATGACCCTTCAGCAAATTGGTGACATATTCGGAGTTACCAGAATGCGAATATGCCAATTGGAAAAAAGAATTCTCAAAAAGGTAGAGTCTATTCTTGCTTATGAGATGAAATAGACTTCTTTTTAAACATTCTACTAATGTCATCATCTATTAAGTATGACGCAACTCTAAACTTAAAACACAATTATAGTAATGTCTTAAGTTGTCAATTTAGAAAAAACCCTAAGAGGTTTGAGATATTAGAGTGACCAGGTCGGCCTTTTTTAAATGCGTGTAACCCTTTAGACCTCTAGACTTTGCAATCTCTCTCAGGTCTACTACTCGCAACTCTTCCAGACTTGTCTCTGTATTGGCACTAGTGCTTTTACTTGATTTAAAAAATCCAACTATTTTCTCATATAGATTCATGCGGTTGTCCTTTAGTTTCTAAACTATATTATATTATTTTTCTAGAAAAGAAAACTATTTTTTAAAATTCTAATAATCGCAATATATCAATATAGAAATTCCAATTATCATTATTGATATTGCAAATATCTCCATTGTCATTTAGTAATTTTCTTACTTTCAAACTCAATAAAGTAATTTTGGGCACCCTCGCGAAGGTCTATATCAGTATTTGAATCATCTTTTTCATTAATAATTCCAACCTTTTCACCTCTTTCAATTTTACCCTGTATCTCCATTACCATTTTATGATTTTTATCATCATAGGGTAGCCGATAAACTCTAGAAATATTATTCCAGCCATGAGCTAATGAAAAGCGTGCTATGAACTTATCAACACTAGAATTCTCATAGCTTATCCAAATTTCAATAAATTTATCTGTAGATGATTCTACAACTCTTGCCCATATTATTTCAAATTTTTTCGGGACCTGGTCAGATGTAGGATATCCGCTTACTTCTTTATATGTTGCCCAGGAAGTAAGGTAGCCATGAACAATCATAATAATTACTAGAACCTTTACTGGCTTTGAAGTTAGCGAGCTATTTGCCAAGATAAAAGCTATACAGATTGATAGTAAAACTAAGTATATTGCAAAGCTCATCGAAGCACTCTAACAATGTCCCTGGCTATCTTTATTGGTAATTGGTTTATATTTGTTATTGCTCCATTTTCTTTAACAGTAAATCTGCACGCCGTCTTCTCTTGGCCTGTGTAGTCTAATACTATGGTTCTATCATACACAGTCTTGAATGGTCTAATTTTCATAATTTTAAAGGTGACAGGAACAGGACCGTAAGAGCTCTTTCTATATACATGTGCATTAATAATAAATTCTCCTGGCACTGATTGCCTTATTGTCACAACCTCTCTGTTGTTATAAAATCTATCTTCTTCATTAGCAAACTCGCCTACAGCTCCCATATCATCTCTATCAAGATGCATTATCTTATTATTTTTCTGCTTAAAGAACACCAGGCCTCCCTGGGGATCTTTTATGTATAAATCTATATCATCACCATACTCGCCTGGCCAGGTAGCTACAATCATGACGTAAGCGTCAAACTCAATGCCTTTTGTTTCTGATGTTACATCATCTTTTTTCATATGGATGAGAGCTAATGTGAAAAACACAACGAAGCACAAAAGTGTGTTAAATAGAATATCAATAAATGCAAGATTAGAGTGATATGATCTTCTCATATGGGCAAGTTCTCTTTTTTTCTATTTTCCACAACTCTTTCAAGACCGAAGAACTGAAGCTTTAAAAGCACGCTGGTAATTAGGCCTACAAGCGTTGTAGAGAGAGATGTAGCCATACCTGAACTTAGCTTGGTAATAAGACCTTGTACAGAATCAAAATCAGAAAAATCAACTCCAATGAAACCTGTTAACATCATCATGAAACCTATAACAGTCCCTATCATTCCCAGCGACAGAACAATATCACTCCACAACCATCCGCTCTCTATTGATTCTTCTGACTCCTCGTAGCGAGCTATTTTTTTCGTCTGTAACCACATTTGATTTCCACAAATAATTGTCTGCCAGAAAAAGATAAAACCTATAACTACTGATATTTTTGTAAAGTCACTTTCGTAAATAGCTTGAATTGTTCCCTTTATCCACGCAATCTCCAGACCTGCAGAAATAGCAAGAATAGCAACTAGCCATATCATCATCGGCCTAGTGAATTTTGGATAATTAAGAAACTTTAACTTGGGCAATTTTATTTTCATGTCTAATTTACCCTATTATTATCTATTTCACAGAAAGCGGATAATAAATTTCTCTTGCACCGTGGCAATGATTTATTTAAATATTTCTAATCAAACTCCATAGACTTTGTTTCATCAATGCTGTTTATTAGGTTAATAATCTTATCCATACCTAGCTCGCTAGGTTTTCTGATTATCATTGAAAGCTTTAAAGTCTTCTTATCAGGCATGCTAGCATTAAGAGACACCATTTTAACCTTTTCAGATAGTAAAACTAGTTTTATATCGTTTACTATTCCGGGCCTGTCATCTAAAACCACTTTGAGTGTGTGAGTTTTATAGGTTGTTAAGAAAAAGTTTTCAACTTTATTGATTATTGTAAGTATTGCAAGAACCATTACAGCTGTAAAAATAGCCAGCTCTATATATCCACTTCCGCATGCAATTCCGATAATGGCTGTTGTCCACAATGAGCTCGCTGTTGTCAATCCTTTAATAGTTACACCAAACCTAAGAATTGCACCTGCACCTAAGAAACCCACACCGCTTACAACTTGTGCAACAATTCGACCAGGGTCGGATGGGAAATCAGGGTTGGACAAGAACTGAGAATAAGAGATAGAAAGTATTGCTGCAAGAGCAGCGCCAACACCTAGAATCATATGTGTTCTCAGACCTGCAGGTTGACCATGAATTTCTCTCTCAAGGCCAATCAATGAGCTTAGGCCAGCAGCAGCAATTATGCACTGAGCTGACTCAATCATTCATTATCACGTCGGAATCGATCACGAGGATTGTCAAAGCTTCGCAGCCACTCAAATACTTTTATGGCCCACTGTTTGATCTTACCCATTCTTTCTCCTTTCAATATGGTAGTAACCTAATCTTCTTGAGATTTGACATCCACAATCTCTATTTCGAAGTTTAAGTTCTTACCAGCCATTGGGTGGTTGAAGTCAAGTCTAACATTGTCATCATCATATGATAAAATAGTCGCTCTTAGCGATTCACCCATTTCATTTTGACCCTCTACTACAGCGTCTGTGACAAGTTGAAATCCTACTGGAAACGAAGTTCTAGGCACTTCTTGAATTGCCTCTTGAACAATTTCGCCGTATGCATCTTCCGGCTGGAGTGATATATTTTTTACCTCGCCAACCGTCATCCCTACGAGAGCACTATCAAATCCCTTGATTAACTGGCCTCCTCCCACTTCGCATACTATTGGCTCCCCCCTGGTTCTAGAATTGTCAAATTCCTCTCCTCCTTCAAATGTTCCTACATAGTGAATGCTAACAGTTTGTCCTACTTCTATTTTTCCCATTATACTTCCTTTAATCTAAATGCGATACTATGATATTACATCAACTTCCTAGAATGTACCTTTCCCATAGAAAAAAACCCCTTGATGTGATGCATCAAGGGGTTAAGCTTCTAAGTTATTTTATATTACCAATTAATACCAGTGGTAACAGCAACTCTGTAGTAATCATTGACATCTGGTACAAAAATAAGGTGAACAGGTACGCTAAAAATTCCGGCATCCTGTGTCCAGCCAATTGCAGATACTAGGTGTACATAATGATCCTCACCCGAGGGATCTACTACTGTGACATTTGCACCCACAGCTAGCTGAAGTGCATCTTTAATTTCAAACCCAACAAGCGCATTGCCAGACGGGAGGATAACACTTTGATCAAGACCGCTGACAGTTAGGTTCTGAATAAAAAGCAAGTCAAGCCAAGAATCACCGTCCATAGTTTGTTGCAATTCAAAACCAATCGCAAACATGTGTGGACTCTTAAGTCTATCTGACTCATCTGCCTTGTTTGCATAATTGTATCCAAATCGGATGCCCTTGCGAGTATTCCAGTCCATCTCAGATGCACCGCCGCCTACTGCGTGGTTGTCTGCTATTGCGGGTGTTGATAACCCAAGGCACAACATGCATGCCAAAATTATTTTAAACATATTATTTCTCCGCCATCTCGTGGCATAATAAAATGGGGCACCTGTATCCCGTGCCCCCCTGCGGATTAAGAAGTACTCTACTTCTTCTGAACAAATGCGTAAAGCTTTTCAGCTTCAGCGATCACGTCTTCAGTAGTGTACGGTTGAATTGGTTGTCTATTACCTTCTGGTTTCATAACCTCGTTGTCAAATAGACGATTGTTTCTATCGCAAACAATTCCTGTTGCCATTCCCAGCAGCTCTTGGCGGAGCTGGTACCCGCTTTTATTATTATCTCCCATTTTATTCTCCTTTGTGTGTGTGTGTAATGGGTGAGGCACCTATCTCATTGTGAACCCGTGCCTCCCTGCGGTTTTTATTTGGTGTTTTTTGTCTCTTGGACGTGCACTCTAACTTCTTGTGCTGTTGCTTTTACTTCCTGCATAGCTTTCCTGACTCTAGTCCCTGCAGATGCATTTCCATCACCGTAAAATTTATCGTAATCATTTTTAACAGATTCTAAAAGATTAATCATTTCATTTAAAGTAGTAGGTGTATTATTCATGTTTTTCTCCTGTATGCTATTGTAACTAGAATATAAAATTCCTAATACAAGTATAAAAAAAAGAAGAGCTAAGTTAATAGCTCTTCTGTAAAATTGCTAAACTAGCAAAGTGTAGACATTCTTTTTCTATATTGCCTACTCAGATTCTAGTTCAGTAGATTCATCTGCGCTAGCAGTATCAGAACCAGTATCATCATCTTTATCACCACACCCGATAAGGGCGATAACTGGTAAAATAAGTACTAATTTTCTCATTACATTTCTCCTTCTGTTGTAGAATTTGAATAGTATATAGATTTAATTTTAAACGTACATATTATAAGTAAAATTATTTCATATTTTTAAACAGAGGCACTGTATAGAGCCGCCTGACTTTAAGAATTCTGAGACATTGACTGTGCATGTCTTTATTCCCAATTCGTTTCTTAGTTTTTTTCCTAATTCTGTCTGCCCTTCTGGAATTAAAAGGATATCATCTACAAGCATGGAATTGCACATAAAAAGTCTTGCATCTTCACCAGAAACTGGTATTAGATCAATTACCCCTTGTAGTTTTTTTATTTCACCTTTCTTAAAAGCATCAGGAAAGTATATTGCCTTATCTCTTGACACCCTGCAGAAACATGTATCTAAATGATAAAATCTTGGATCAGATAGCTCTAGTGAATACAAGTTTAATCCTAAGGTACTTGCGGCTATCTCTAAGGACTTTTTATCACTTCTAAAACCATAACCACCAATTATAGTATTGTTGTACACCAGGGAGTCACCACAGCCTTCGAATGATATACCTGGCATTAAGTCTATAACATTGTAACCCTCTGATATAAACCAGGATCTATAGTGTACTGTCTCACCTTGTCTTTCTTTGTGCTTCATTCTTGACATTACAATACTTTTTTTATGAACAATTCCAGAATTTGCAGAAAATACCATGTCTGGCAATCCTTTAACCGGATTTATGATTTTTACTTTTCCTCCAGCATGACGGATTGTGTCACATAGATTTTTCCACTGATATCTTGCAAGCGAGATATCGATCTTTTCACCTATCATCCATGGGTTTATGGAATACTCAACAGTGAAATAGTCAGGCGGACATAAAAGAAAAGTCTCCATATTATTAACTATGGAGACTTCTAGTTTCATCAAATGGTGGACCCGGCGGGAGTCGAACCCGCGTCCGAAATAGTCTTGGTTTGAGTCATTTACAAGCTTGTTTAATTTACTGTCACAAATTAAAAAAGATAGATGGCTTTAAGATATCGCTTACCATCCTATTGCGATAAATGGTTTGATTTTTACAACTTGTCTGTTGTTTTGCTTAAATTGGATAGATGGCTTTAAGCGGCCACCCTACTACGCGGCTAAGCGCTGTTCGAAATGATTGTTGTTATTTGCAACTATTATTTTTGAACTGTCAAGGACGTATCTTTCCTGCTTGCACTCTCTCTTCGATTCTACCCCGTCGAAACCATTACAGGCCCTATGTTTACTGTTTGTCTACTGTAAGCGACTCTTTTACAAGCTCAGCTGTCTTTTTCTTCACAAGACGCAATCCCTTTCTAGACCTTACGCCGGCTGACTTGTTTCCGTTCGCATTCTTGTGAATATCAAGATCCAGGCTATCAATTATAACCTTTAGCTCATTCCATTTTTCGAGTAAGTTTGACATCTTTCTCTCCTTAACTACTCTATATATATTAGCTTTTTATCCGAACTAACCTCATCTTCATTGAGGATAGCAGCTATTTTTTTCATGGCGGGTACATCTTCAAGCTCAAGAGAAAGCAATTTTATTATTTGCTTCTTTTGATCTTCAGTTACCCCGTAATCTATTATTTCTTTTACTATTAGTCTGCACTTGCTAATTTCCTCTATGTCTTTTTCAATTTCTGTTTTTCCGTATTTTTTCATTTTTAACCTATGCTATCTTGCCTTAAGTGAGTTTCAATCTTGTAGGTTTGCTGATTTTTAATAATAAGGCATTTTAATTGTGTAGAATCTGATGTTGAAACACGAGATATCACAACTCTAGAGCCCCACTCTTCGTTATCAAAAATATCTTCTACTTGCTCCCAAGTAGAAATATCACACTTATGAGAATCTAGGATTGAAGAAAGGTCTTTTGGAAGATTAGACTTTATATCTTCAATTGAAGATACAGCTATTGAATCCTCTATTCCATGATTTAGCTCGGATTTGCAAATATCTACAATTTTATGTGTAACACCACAATTATTGCAGCTTACTAGCTTTGGAACTATATCTCCATCACTATCTATTTTCGAAAAAACAGTAAACTTGTGAAATATGGGATCATCCATTTTCCTGTATTGTGGTAAGACACAATGACACTGAATGAGATGTTTTGTTCCGGGCATCTTTTTTATCTTTCCTGATTTTTAACAAACTCTTTTATCGCGTTTTCTACACCCGTATATCCTAAACTTAGTGCCTGCTGGCTAGAGAGTTCAATAATTTGAGATATCTTTCTCAAATTTTCTTCATCAATATTGATATTTCCCTTGCTTTTTGACTCAACAAGGTTAGTGACAGTTTTATCTTTAATAAAAGAGACAAGCTCAGAAACGCTTATTGCTATTTTAGATTGTGACATTTTTCACCTCTTTATGAATATAATATATTAATTTAATTAGCATGAAAGGTTAAATTATATCAAATTTCATCTTGACAAACTATTCCACCAACAGATATGATACTTTTTAAAAATGATGCAGAGATGTTAGAAGCAAAATAAGCTGATCTAGAAGAAATATCATCTTTTATAAACTTTTCTATAACAGTTCCTCTTAGTGAGCTTTTTCTAATTACACCAGTTTGTATTAGTGATCCAAGCTCTCTAAAAAACTTATCAAAATTTTCAATTACTTTTCTATCTTCTCGTATCTCATCTACACCTACTTTTAGGATAACTTTTCCGGATACTAGTGCTTTTATTCTCTCATCATATATCTCTTTTACAGCTGGTTCATTAGAGTGATCTTTTTTCTTTTTAAGATAATTTAAATGATTTGATAGTTTTTGCTTGTTAACATCGTTTATGATGTTAAGACCTGTTCTGTTTAAAGTAACTTTCTTAACTTTTGGAAAATCTTTCATAGTAGAAGTAGATATTAAATCTCCTTTATATGCAGATATTACTTCAGAATTACAACAGAGAGCAATATCACTTAATATATTAACACTCTTTTCATCTAGTCCTACTTCGATAGGGATAAGATCAATCGTTCCTCTCTGTAGGTTTAAGTGTATAGTCTTTCTAACTTCTTCTGCCAAGTGTCGAACAAATAGAATGTAGGGTTTTTTCTCGGATGAAGCTTTCTCAAGAAGGTGATGAATCTCACTTACAGACTCTACCATTCCATCAATTATTACACATTCAACATTTTCTCTTTTCCATTTTTCAAACAAAGAGAACATAGCTGGATCAGTATTTACTTTAAAATTAAAACCATTTTCAAAATTTATGTAGGTATTTTTAAGCAAAGTCTTTTCGAGAAAGACTGGAGAAGTTACGCTTGAGTTTTCTATTATTGTTTTAACAATCTCTCTCTGGCTTTCACTTTTAAATCTTTTATCTATTAGTCTATACAGATCTTTCTTCTGAAGCTTTCTAGATCCTAATTTTAGCTTTCTATTTATTTTAGAAATATCGCTGTCTATGTCTTTTGCTATTTCTAAGCACTTTTCACTTGAATAGATTTTGCCTTTTATCTTTTCAAGCATTGATAATGATAATGCTAAACAAATCTCTCCGGCACCGGAAGATTGTAATTCTGCTCTAAATACTGAATCTAGAAGTATTGGTTTAATTATCTTTTCGTGGATAGGGCTGTCCTTCATGAAAAAGATATATTTTTGTATAATATCGTTAGAAATTATATCTGAGTTGATGTATAGATCACTATTTTCTATTAGCAAGTCCTTTGTACAGCTTACCAGATTAAAGATTTCATAATAAAACTCTTTTGAGTCTATATTTTTTGTATACACCTACGAATCTCTCCAGAGATTATTTGAAGCATACGTTAATACTTCCTCTG
>Ga0163180_10000287_pt1 | contig 29007 bp, 18 predicted proteins | sample AtlANTMetagenome_2_FD_109647 | JGI IMG/M metagenome (GOLD analysis project Ga0163180, IMG submission 109647) | Marine eukaryotic phytoplankton communities from the Atlantic Ocean - Atlantic ANT 4 Metagenome | ecosystem: Environmental > Aquatic > Marine > Oceanic | place: North Atlantic Ocean...
TGAAATACGGTCCTTCGAAAAAGGTTTCGTAGTAGGCATCGTAGTAGCTGAAGCCCACCTGGAACGCGTTGTAAACCTTGTAGTCCAGGGATGGACCTGAAATCCAGGTCTCATCTTTCAGCAACAGAATAAAGTCATCAAAAGCCCCGTCACTCACAAATGTGTAGCGCGGATCCGGAGCGCAGTCTTCAGTGGATGCGCCTGCATCCACCACCTCGCCGACGACTCGAAACGCAAAACTGCAATCGTCGCATTCACCGACATAAGAGCTTCCCGCGTAGCCAATTTGCAAGTCGCAAATGGTGTCACCGTCATAGACGCTGTCGTAGTGGACGGTCCCTTCGATTTCCCAGCCTAAGTAGGTGGAAGGGCCGCTGTCAGCGTCGGCGTCGGCGTCGGCGTCGGCGTCGGCGTCTGCATCGCCATCGGCGTCGGCGTCGGCATCGCCATCGGCGTCCGCATCGGCATCGGCATCGGCATCGGCATCGGCATCGGCATCGGTAAAGGCCGATGCGGAATCGTCATCCTTTGAAGAACAGCCGAGACTGAGGACGAGAGAAAGAAAGAAAAAGCGGTTCATATGGGTCTCCTGACGCTTCTCACAGTCCAGACGGTATACCATTTTTAAGATTCTTTCGTCGGGCAAGTTAGGCTCAGGGACATGACATTATTTGGCTGGACAGGACTTTTCGTGACGGTAGGGTTGGCGTGTTGGTCGTCAGAAGACGCCCCTGCGCCCGCTGTGACCACCAGCAAACCGGACGTTCTGCTGGTGGTGTTGGATACGGTTCGCCCGGACATGTTGTCCACGTATGGCTATCATCGGCCCACATCTCCACAGCTTGATGCGGTGGCGGCCGCGGGAGTGACCTTTGAGGATGTGACCGCTCCCGGATCATGGACTTGGCCGAGTCACGCCTCTCTGTTTACCGGCGTGGGTCCCTGGGAACATGGAGCGCATGCGTCGATTAAAGAAGAGGGTGTGGGCCTGAGTGGAGGTCACTGGGGATTGCTTGCGATGCGTTCCGATTTGCCCACCCTGGCCGAGCAATTCGCTGAGGCCGGATATCGGACTGTTAGCTTGGCTTCGAATCGCTTCCTTGATCCAAAACTGGGACTCACACGTGGGTTCGATATCGCGGAGACTATGCACGACGCAGAACTCGCGAAACGGGCGGTTTCGCTCCTCGACGAACCCGATTCCCGACCGCTATTTTTGTTCATCAATATTCTCTTGGCCCACGCTCCTTGGGAGGTGTACCCTGCACCGTGGTCCATGACGCACAGTGAACGACTGTCGTCCTCCGAAACCGCTCCAAAATGGGCGCATGGATTCTTGATGGACGAGCCTCCGGGTATTGATTTTTATGAGGTCCCTCCGGGTGCACAGATGGGTGGATTTCGCCAACTGATGGGCGGAAAACTGAAGATTCCGGATTCGGATATGCCCATGATTGAAGATTTGTACACGGGTGGGATTACGGCCGCTGACTTTTTGCTCAATCGCATTCTGACCCAATGGACCCAAACTCGGCCCGCGGGCATGGTGGCGATCACGTCCGACCATGGCGAATATCTGGGAGAGCATGGGTTGTGGGAACACGGCAAGACTGTTTTTGCTGAGGTGGTCAAGGTACCCCTGGTGATCGCGGCCCCTGGACGCCTGCCAAAGGCGAAACGCGTCGATACGGCTGTCGCGATGCACGATCTTTACGACACGTTGCTCGATTTAGCAGACTTAAAAGAGCAGACTCCAAACTCTTTGGTTCCCGTGATATCTGGAGCCGATCGACCGGGGCCAATCCAGGCCAAGGCATGGGCCAGTCGGCCGTGGCGCGACAGTATGGGCGGCATCTTTTCGCACGATTGGTCGTTGTATCGTGAGGGTGACCACGCGTTGATTTTTTCATCGAATGGAGACCGGATGCTGTACGACGTTCGGCAAGATCCCGGTATGACCCAAGACTTGTCGGCCACAGAAACGGCCACTCTTGAGGCGTTGTGGTTGAAGGCTCAGACAGCGTTTGTGGATGGTGGGCAAGCCACCGCAGAACCCGAAATGTCAGCCGAGTTGATCGAAGAACTGAAGGCCCTCGGATACCTCGAGTAAGGGTTTCAGCTCTCAAATTGCCGGAAAACCCAGTGCAAGAATCGAAACGGCCATTCGCCTTCTGCGGGCGTAAAGCGAACGACCAGTCGTCCGCTGTCCGCACCCGGATCTGCCGGGTTGTTGGATAGACTGAATCGTTGCCCATCTGAGGAAACGAGCTCGACAATTCGCTCACGAGGCACGGGCGAACTGGGGTCAAAGTCGAGGTCTACGCGTATTTTCTTCCACCGAATGTTGGAAATTCCCAGCTTTCGTGCTCGGACTTTGGCTTCGGCCGCCCAGCCCAGATTCAGTACCTCGGTAGGCGGCTCGCCATAGCGGGCCTCCCATTCGGACAGCACCTCTCGAACCGCATCGGTACTTCGGCACATGGCGAGTTGTCGATACGCTCCCAATCTGTCGGTCAGTTCCGGTATCCAGTCGTCTGGGATCAACATGGGGACGGGAATCTCGATCTCGGGATCCAGTCGTTTGCGTTGCATGTCTCCCCGAGCCGCGGCAATCGCTTCCTCGAGAAGTTCGACGTAGGTGTCAAAACCTACAGCTTGTATGTGGCCGTGCTGAGCCTCGCCCAGCAGAGTTCCAGATCCCCTCACTTCCATGTCTCGAGTGGCAATAGCAAAGCCAGACCCGAGATCGGAGTGCTCTTGAAGTGCTCGTAAACGCACGCGAGCGGCAGCATTGATGGGTTCGTCAGGTGGCGTCATGAGGGTACAGTGGGCCCGGACATGGCTGCGTCCAACCCGGCCGCGAAGCTGATAAAGCTGGGCCATTCCGAGCTCATCAGCACGATTGACAATCATGGTGTTGACGGTGGGAATATCGACGCCAGATTCGATGATGGTCGAGCACACCAAAACATGGGTTTGTCGGCGGATAAAGTCGACCAATGTCCGCTCCATCGACCGCGGATTCATCTGACCATGGGCCACGGCTATGGTGGCTTCGGGGACCAAGGTGCGGATGTGGCTCGCCATGGCCTCAATGCTCGCCACACGGTTGTGGACAAAGAAGACTTGGCCCCCTCGGCCGAGTTCCGCCATGATGTCTTCACGGATGCGTCCATCATCAAACTTGCAGAGTCGAGTCTGAACAGCCCGGCGATCGGGAGGAGGTGTGGTGATCAAGCTCACCTTTCGAAGACCGCTCAAAGCCATATGGAGGGTTCTGGGGATCGGCGTAGCGCTGAGGGCAAGGTAATGGACGGGCCCCGTCGGTTGGGCGGAAGTCAGTTGCTTCAGTTTGTGTTTCTGGCGAACACCAAATCGGTGCTCTTCATCGACGATGACCAATCCCAAATGCTGAAAACGCAGGTCGCGGGTCAACAAACTGGTGGTTCCGATCAGAATATCCACGTCACCTTTTGCGGTATCGGTCAGGACCTGGCGACGCTCCTCCGGTGAACGATAGCTACTGAGCAATTCGATTCTGAGGCCGGTTTCCGCGAACCGTTTGGTGAAGGAATCGAGGTGCTGGAAGCTGAGGACTGTGGTGGGGCATAAAAGGGCCACTTGATGACCGTCCATCGCCACTCGCATGGCCGCTCGCATCGCCACTTCGGTTTTGCCAAATCCCACGTCGCCGACCACCAGTCGGTCCATCGGTTGTGATTGACTCAGATCGGCGAGGACCTCATCGATGGCGGCCGCTTGATCGGGCGTTTCCTCATAGGGAAAGGTCTCACAGAACTGCTGAAAAAGGGCGGGCATACCCACATAGGCATGCCCCTGCTCAATCTCCCGTTGGGCATGCATTTCAAGCAATTGATGCGCCATGCGCAACACCCGGTCTTTGACCTTTGCTTTTCGCTTGTCCCAGCTGTCGCCGCCCAATTTATCCAATCGGGGAGTCGTGTCCCCAACGGATCGGTATCGGTAGATTTCATCGAGTCGGGTGACCGGCAAATACATGCGGTCTCCACCTCGATACTGAACTTCGGCAAACTCCTGAGGGGTGCCATCCAGATCGATGCGCGTCAGTTTTTCAAATCGTCCGACCCCGTGGCGGACATGGACAACCAAGTCCCCCACGGCAAGCTCATTGACGCTGCCGAGTGTGGCCTCTTTAAGCGTTTTTCGTATTCGCTGAGGACGCTGCTTGGCTCCAAACAGCTCATCCGCTGCGATGATGGCCATCTGGGCGCTGTCGCAATGAAAGCCATGGCGCAGCTCACCGATCCATATGCTGAGTTGTCCTGCATGGGAGAAGACGCCACGCTCTGTGGCGGTGGGTTGGAGGCCATGGGGCCCCAATAGGGCATGTAGACGTTCGGCTCGAGTTCGACTCTCGACAACCAGAGCTACTCGCCACCCCTCCTCCAGCCAGTCGTGGATTCGGCCAACCACGGGGGCCAACTCACCCTTTCCAACAAAGAGAGAACGGTTCGATTTCGCGCCAAGATCAGGCGCGTCGTCCATGGCCAGATCACTGAGATGGCGTGCAGATTGAACGGCTTCTTGAAGGCTGTTCAGGGACGCATAACGTGTCCATGGATCGACAGGTGGCCGATCAACCTGACTCCGGCCCTCCCAGCGGTCCGCGATCGATGCGGTCGTCGACGGAAGGCGTTGGGAAGCTTCTTCCGGATCGACCACAATGCATTGATCGGCGTATTCCCACGCGTTCCCCAGAGGGTGCATGGCTCCCAGGTAGTCCTCAGCAGCCGGAAACCAGAGTCCAGACCGAAGATCTTGAAGCGTGCTTCGCCGTGTCGCCTCTCCGCCTCCCATTTGATCCACCACCTCGCGAGTGTGGGTGCTCAAACTCGCGAGGCCTGCGGAGTTTGGAACGGCTTCACGAGCAGGGACAATGTCGAGGTGTGTGGCAGTCGGCCCGCCCTTGAAGGTGGTGGGGTCGAGGACTCGAATGCCCTCAATTTCGTCATCAAAAAAGACGATTCTGTAGGGATGTTCGGCATCGGTAGGCCAGATGTCGAGAACGTCGCCGTGTCGAGCTATCGTGCCCGCTTCTGCCACTCTCGGCACGGAATGGTAGCCATGTTGGACAAGATGAGTCGCCAGCAGATCCTGATCGATGACCGAATCGGTCTCGATCGAAGTGGTGAGCGACGAGACCGCCTTGGGACTTAAAACCCGCGTCGCGAGACCTCGAGGACACGTGACGATGACAGCAGCAGATTCTTGTTGAAGGAGCAGTGTGGCTCGAATTCGTGCGCGGATGACCTCAGGGTGGGGCGACATTCCATCATAGGGGCGAACATCGTCAGGAGGAAGCACCGCGACGGGGACGCTCGAATTGAGATGGAAGGCGATATCGCCCGCCATCTGGGCCGCTATGGCTGTCGTGGAGCACACCACAAGCGTGGTGCCTTCGACCCGTTGCGACACCGCCCATGCCGCCGCTCCAAAAGGCAGACCACCCAAGGCTTTGGACGCGGGCCAGGCCGTATCCAGAGATAGTAGATTGGTGTTCACTCGATCTTAGGCGGTGGCTTGAGTGCGGTCTTCGTAGAAGATGTACAAGGCCATGACGACCCAAATGTTGACGATGTAGGTTGCGGACATCAAGCCGAACAAGGTGCCTGTTCCCTGCTGAAGTGCCCACAACTCTGCAAAACCCACCACTTGTGTGAGGACCAGCCACGGCAAGATCAACGCGAAGATTCGGCCCCGTCGACCGCGCGTGAGTTTTGCGGACCGACCCAAAGGCCACTTTTCTTTCTCCAACACTAAGATGGAGTCCACGAAGGCATATTGCAAAAGGAACAGGATGCCTGGAACCAGTACGATCATGCCCATTTGGATGGTCAGCCAGGCGGCCGCATGCCATTTGAAAATGTGTTTGTAGCGGGCCAGCGCAAAGTTCAACGCCTTGGATAGAGTGGCTTTGGGAAGTCCTTGGGTATGACTTCGGGCTGTATAAATGGACATCGCCACCACGATGGGGCCCAGAAGAACCTCAAGAACGATCACCACACCCCACCAACCGAGCATCAACGCGATCAGTTCCGATTGGTCAGTCCCCAACTGCCCAGCAAAGGCTTTGGGTGCGAGCATTTTTCCAATTCCAATATCGAGGAACGTCAACGCGGCGCCCATGACACCTGCGATCGGAATGACGATCCACAGATTGGAAAGAAGCGCACCAGTAGCGCGCACAGCGACGGAGATTGTGGATGTCTTTTTCTTAGCCATGGCCCCGTCTAACCCATGCCCGGAGGGTTGCGATGGGCTTGCCGCTGAACGCCCGTTTTGGCGGATCTCGACTCAACCGGGTATTTCAAGAACAAAGGGAGATGAAGGTTTTGGCCGAAAACGACGTGATCAATATCGCCAGCCATATGTCTGCGTTGGGCAATTTTTCCCTGACGCCTGATCAACTGGAAACGGTTCGGCTTATCGTTCATGGCAATTCGGTCATCGATTGGAACCGGTCGAGTTTTCGGTCTCGGGACGATGTTGACCGATTTCTAAGGCTTCATCTTTTGGACCCGCAAGACCCGGAAGACCAGAGACGAATTCGTTTCGTTTATGGGGAGTCCGTCAACTACCTGGAAGAGCATTTGGGATTGCATTTCCCCGAAGATTTACGCAACCCGGAAGATGTTCGGGATGTTTTTGTCGAAGCTTCAAAGACAGGTGGGTTCCGTCGTCGACAGATTCAGGCATGCGTCATTCTCAAACTGATGCATGTCATCAATCACCTTGAGACAGCGGAACTCAAACACCAGACCCCACTCAGTGAGGCTGAACTGCTCGACCTCGCTGAGCGTCGGATTGTGGCCGCCGCCGACAAGATGAGAAAATCAGGTTTTCCGCTCGTCGCGTTTTATGGCAGTCGGAAAACCCGCAATTCGGTCATCACCAAGTTGTTGGCCAAAAAGGAAAACACTGCCGCTACGATTTTCGACAAACTGCGGTTTCGTATAGTGACCGAGAAACAGGAACACGTCCTTCCAGCGATCGCTTGGTTGAATGAACACCTTTTCCCGTTCAACTATGTGATTCCAGGTGAGAGCCACAACAACCTTGTTCAACTCTCCGAGATGCTAGAACGTCCCGAATACAAAGAGTATTTGCAGGGGATGCAAGGCGGAAAGGTCGAAGAAGATGCGCAACTCAATCCCGAAGACAACCCTTTCTCGGGTGCGAGTTATCGGATGGTCAACTTTATCGTCGACTTCCCAGTTCGCGTCGATCACTTAGTCAACGTTCGATATGGTGCTCTTCTTGGACGGACTGCGATGGTCCTGGTCGAATTCCAGGTCTTGGACAAAGAAACGGCGCAGTTGAATGAAGAAGGCGAAAACGCGCATCAACTGTATAAGGAGCGGCAACGCGCGACGGTGAGTAGTCGGCTCAAGAAGGGTGCTCGATACAAGCGATAGGCCTTATCGAAGTGCCCGCCTGACGGCATCGATCTCATGGTTGACATAGAGCGATTCTGCGTGTCTACCCACGGTTTTTGGATCGGCTGCGAGCCCGGGTCGTTTGTTCTTCCAGGCCTTTGTGCCCAACAACACAAAGGCTCCCGCCCCCATGCCGACCACTTGCTCTCCTTGGAGGAAGAGCAGCACCTCGAAGCCAGGCAATAACTTCGCTTGGCCGTACACGGACAGGTCGTGTGTAGCCAACATGGCTCCGGGCAGGCGAACCTCTACAATCGGGTCTTTATCTCCACGCAAGGTTTCCCAGACCCGGACCGTCGCCACCGTGTAGATATTGGTCGGTTCACTTTGGGTCCGAGTGGTGAGCACTTCGCCCAAGATGACCCGATCGGCTTGCTCGTCGAGGACTCGTATCGGAGGGATCTCGGATGTACCGAAGAGAGTCGGGTTTAAAGCATCATACGGAATTTCAGGTGTGGCGAAGGCGGGAAGCAGGCAGAGAAGTATCGAGAGAATCAAGCGGGCTCCGGTGTCGACGAGAGACGACGACTATAGAGAGGAGAAGGATTAGAAATTGGCCTGAAAGGCCGGTCATTTGCGGTCTGGCGGTAGAGCATCCCGCTGCATCTTCTTCAGCTTGATCTGCGTGTGCGTAGAGGTGTGTGACGGCTTCAACGTCATCGGTATGGAGGTCCCGTTTTAGGAGTTCTCCGGGTGGGCTGGTGGCGTACATGGTGGCCAGAGCTTCCAAGGGACTGTGGTCGATGCCGAGCACATGTCCAAACTCATGGCTGAGGGTATTCAGCAGGTCGTTGGACTCGGGACTGCCATCGATGGACCATTGATGGTCCTCTGCATTCAGGGCCATATCGAATCCAATGATTTCACCCTCAGTATTCGACCAAATGTAGGTCACAGCCAGCAACTCGGGGTCTTGTGTCCAAACATCTTCGAAATAGATGACATTGGTTTGATCGGTGTGGCTGGCTTTGCGTATCGTCGTTTTCCCACCGTTATCGAATCGCAGTTTTCCGTTGACCGGATCGGTCCAAGACCGAGTGGCGGCACTGATCAGGGTGTCGATAGCGGTGCTGCTCAAACCATGATTACCGTGGGGGTTGATCTGATAGGTGATCTGTTCGCCGGACCATCGGAGCTGTTGTCCCATCGTGTCTTTTCGCCCTTCCCAAGCTTGGGCGGGGAGTAGAGATATGGCCAAAAACGCTAACATCGTTGAAGTAAACGGAAATTTACACCGGCTTCTTTAGGGGTGATCGTTCATCGCGGCATAATGGGATCGTGATGAGGGCAGAAACCGATACAGAGACCGTTCAGACTGCGCTTCAGTCTGTGGCCACTTCGGCCCAAGATTTGCCTTGGGCTGAGGAGAGGCCGTGGAATGTCGTCAGTCACGTTCATGAAGAGAACGGCGTGGTGGTGATCGACCTTCATGATTTGAATGCGAACTTGTCGAAGAAAGTGTTGGCCATAATCACTGAACTGGCGCCAGATTTTCATGGTGGCGGAGTCATTTTCATCACCGGCCGGGGTCGCCATTCGGTGGGATTGCCCGTGTTGCGCAGAATCGTTTTGGGCACCCTGGTTCGCTTAGAGCGAGAGCAGGGTTGGAGGCAGCGCGATTTGGGTGCAGGACGTGTCTTGATGGTGGTGAATGAAGATCGCATTCCTGCGCGGTACCGAGGTCATATGCCGCTCTGGATCCCTGGATTTTTCCTCGTTTTTGCCGTGGCTTTGGTTTGGGCTCTGCCCTTGGAGGTTGGCCTTCCGCTGTTGTTAGTAGTGGCTTGGTTTGCGGTCGGCGTGTGGCGTGCAAGTCGTCGAAGCCCGTCCAATTTCACGATGGAAGAATGACCTCCACGGCGGGTTCGCGTAGATTGTATTGGCTGGACATCGTGCGTCCGTATGCGCCTGTATTTCCGATCAAGAGCACGTCGCCTTCTTGAGTGGGTGCCAGTTGCCGCGCATGACCCAGAACATCGCCGGTCTCGCAAATCGGGCCCACAATATGAGCCCGCTGAGTTCTGGGTTCGCCTAATCGAGACAGGTTTATGATGGGGTGGTACGCCCCATATAGTGCCGGTCGAATCAAGGAGTTCATGCCGGTTTCAATACCCACATAGGTGACGTCACCCTTGGTCTTGATCTGTGTCACTCGGGCCAACAACGCGCCGGCATGGGCCACGAGGTAGCGGCCTGGCTCCATCCATAAATCCAGGTCTGGATGGCTCTCTTTGAAGGCCAGCAGACTGGCGTTGACGGCTGCCAAGTCCAATGGGTTTTGTTCTGGTTTTTCAGCAATACCCAGACCTCCGCCCAGATCGAGCGCCCGCACGCTGGGGATGTCTTGAGCCACCCGCGCGAGGAAATTGGCCGTGTGTCGCCAAGCATCGGAAGTCAAGATTCCTGACCCGGCGTGAGCATGCAATGCGATGACCTGGGCCCCTATTTTTTGGGTGGCGTCCAGCACTTGGTCCAACTCATCAGGGGCGATTCCGAACTTGGATTGTCGTCCTGCGGTTCTCACGTGGGCATGGTGGCCCCGGCCTTTACCGGGATCGATTCTCAATAGGATGTCCCGATTCTTAAATACCTCTGGCCAATGCGCTAGGGGATGAAGGTTGTCGATGGTGACCATCGCGTCCCGGTTGAATCCATGGACATACTCAGACTTTGGCGCGAAGTTTGGCGTATAGAGAAGCCGCTCTCGGGGCAGGTCAGGGAAGAGGTTGCGGACATGGTCCAATTCGCCCGGAGACACACATTCAAACCCAAAGCCTTGGTCATAAAGGAGTTTGAGCACTCCGGGATGTGGGTTGGCCTTGATGGCATAAAACCGGCAACTGAGTGCTGTCATCGCGTTGAGACGTTGGGCAGACGTCATCACGGATTGCGGATTCAAGACAAAAGCTGGCCCCTGAGTTTGAGCCATGTTGATCAGGGTATCTCTGTGGGTGACCCACCAGTCCAGCGTGTGGGATCCAGGGGAATCCCTGGCTTCAAAAAGGCTGTTCCAGCTGGGACCGTACAGTGCATTTTCGGATCGATCTGCGAATAGACGGGCATGCAATTTAGCCACCAATCGGTCCGCTTGATCTTCGTCGACGACGAAGGTGAGATTGAGGTCGTTGGCCGCCTGACTCAGCAGGTGAATGCGCTGCTCTTCGAACAAGCCGAGGACCGCGCCTAACTGGTGAAGCAGTGATCGGATTTGCTTGCCCACCAGGCTAATCGACGCACATGGACCAATGATTTTGGCATCGCATAAGGGCGCCAATCCCTGCAATAGGGCGTCGATCGTGTGGGTATCTGTGGTGTTGGCGGATGGGTCGAGGGATACCGTGACATTGGTCTCGCTCGTGCTGACCAGATCGATGCTCAACCCGACGGATTTGAAAACGGCAAAAGCGTCCGCCAAAAACCCCACAGTTTGCCACATTCCCACAGTCTCCATGCTGACCAGCAAGACACCGCGTCGCGTGGATATCGCTTTGACTCCCGCATCGTCGCCAGCGCCGCCGGACTGGATCACTGTGCCTTGTAGTTCTGGCTTGGGAGTGCACCGAATTTCAATGGGAATGTTTGCGGTTCGGCAGGGCGGGATCGCTCGGGGATGAAGCACTTTCGCGCCCATGGTGGCGATTTCTTGAGCCTCGTCGAATTGTAGCGCACGCAACATTCTGGCTGTGGGCACTTGGCGAGGGTCCGCAGTGAACATTCCGGGTACATCTGTCCAGATCTCACAGCGTTTCGCCATCAATTTGGCGGCAAAGTATGCGGCAGAAGTATCCGAGCCGCCTCGGCCTAAAAGAACGGTTTCGCCGTCGCCATTTCGGGCGATGAAACCTTGAGTGATGATGACACCATGGAATTGAGAGAAGGCTGTCTGCAGCGCGGCATCGGGCTCGAAAGTGCATTCAGCACTGAGCATCGATCGGGACTGTGGAACGTTTGGATGAGTCACGGCTTGAAGGTGATCTCGAGCATCCACCCAGGTGACGTCGACCCCTGACTTTCGAAGGTAAGCCGCGCCCAGACGAGTGCTCATGCGTTCACCCATCGCCATGAGGCGGGCATGCAGTCTGGGGGTGACTTCACCGATTAGACTTGCGCCTCGGACTTGGTCTTTGATCTCCGTGAATTCCGTTCCGATCTCGTCATCTAAATCTACGCCTAAAGCCTGAGCCAGATCGGCATGTTTTTGCTCAAGAGCCGCCAACGCGTCGTCCGGATGTCCGCGTGTGCACCCCGCGATGATCGCTTCGATCGCATCAGAGACGCCGCTGATGGCTGAGCAAACCACGACTGGCCGCTCCCCGGACTCCAGCCGCGCCAGGCTCTGGTCGCGAATAGTGGCCCAACGATCCGATGAAGCGACCGAGGTCCCTCCAAACTTCATGACCACCCAGGGATGCTTGTTCACAATTCCTCCACCCAGCGACTTCGTGGGTCCCGTGCAATAATCCATTGGGGATAACGAGGTTGTCGATGCGCTATCTATGTTTGCTGTTTTTGTGCACTGGGTGTGCATACATTTCTGACAAGCATGAGGAGTGGCGTTTCGATCCGGACGGTGATGGGGTCGGGATCGAGGAAGATTGCGACAATGATGACCCTGAAGTCGGTGGACCACGCGCCTGGTACGTCGATCAAGACGAAGACGGTTTCGGGGTGGAAGACGACAAGACACACGACTGCGATCAGCCCGCCGGATACGCCGCTGAATCGGGCGACTGTAATGACCTCGATAGAACGATCTACCCGGGCGCCGAGGAAGTGTGTGATGGGGCGGATAACAATTGCGATGCCGATGGTGCGATCGATGAAGCCGAGTTTGTGGATTACTTCATCTTTTATGTAGACGCCGACGGTGATGGATACGGTGATCCCGACAGCCCGGTAGAGGACTGCGCTTTACAGGACGGTCTCGTCGAAAATGACTCCGATTGCGACGACGGAAACCCGTATTTCCAAGAGTTAGGGCCTGTTGAGATCCCCTACAACGGAATCGATGACAATTGTGACCCGAGTGATGGAGATGGCGATCAAGACGGCGATACCTATTGGGCGTCGAATTACCTCGAACAAGTCGAGGGTGATCCCATGCCCATACCCGAAGGCATGGGGGATGACTGCGATGATTTCAGCCCAGATGTTCATCCCAACGCAGAGGATATTTGGTACGACGGCGTGGACTCCGACTGCGGTGGTGAAAACGACTGCGACATCGATGGGGATGGTTTTGTCGTCGAGGGAGAAGAGGCGTGTGTTTTGCCGGACGATGGGTCCGGTGCTGCTTTAGAGTACGACTGCGACGATCACGACCCCGATATCAATCCCGCAGCAGAAGAGGTGTGTGACGATGAAGGTCGGGATGAAAACTGCAATGGCGATGCCGAAGAAGTGGGTGTCCCCGGCTGTCAGGATTACTATTTTGATGCCGATGAGGATGGCTATGGTGATCCAGAAACCGCCATCTGTCGGTGTGAGGCGGGACTTCTCGAGGTGCTCATCGATGGCGATTGCATTCCCGATAATGAATACGCCTACCCCGATGCCTTTGATCCCCCCCACGATGGAGAGGATTGGGATTGCGCGGGAGATGATGACTATGACTACGACCGCGATGGCTATGTGCCGGACGAATATGTAGGACTGGCGACAGGCGGCATAGAGGGGACCGGTGCGCTTCCGGGCGGTGACTGCGACGATAATGACGACACTGTGAATCCGGGAGTGACCGAGGTCCCTGATGATGGGAAGGACTCCGATTGTGATGGTCTCGAATGGTGCTTTGCCGATGCCGATAACGATGGCCACCGAGAAATTGCGGGTGAGGCCGACGTTTTGTCCCCATTCATCAACTGTACGGGGGACGGTGTTGCTACAGAGAGCGTCCCGGCGGATGACTGTGTGGACTCGGATGCCGAATATTACCCTGGAGCGCCAGACGAATGGTACGACCACGAAGATAAAGACTGCGCCGGAAATGATGACTTCGATCAGGATGGCGATGGACATTCCAACCGGAACGAAGAAGAGTCAGACACCTTCTACCGGTTGGATGCGGACACCTGGGTCCTGGTGGAGGGTGCGTTGGACAGTCGGTTGTCCGATCAGGATTGTGATGACACCAATCCGGCGATTCATCCCGATGCCGATGAACTCTGTGACGGCATCGATAACGATTGCGACGATGAAATCGACGTGGACCCAGCCGAGAGTCTGACGCTCTACCTGGATGCCGATGAAGATGGCTATGGGGATCCAGATACGGGCCTGGCCCTAGAGGGGTGTTCTGCAGAGGGCTATGTGCTTGAGGGTACCGACTGTGACGATTCGAATCCAGGGACATTTCCGGATGCTGAAGAGGCTTGCGATACCCTCGATTCCGATTGCGATGGAGACCTGGTCGATGGCTTTATCGATCTGGACTTGAACGCGGCGCCGGACTGTGTGGATGCGCCCGAAGTGATCGACCTTGTTCACACTGCGCTATCGGGTGTGGATGGTGGAGAAACTGGGTATTCGATGCTGGTGGGTAGCACGGGAACGCTGTATGTCGGCGCTCCCGGAGCAGTGGATGGCTATGCTCGGGTGTACGTGCTCGAAGAGCTGGAAGGCGACGCGGTGAACCTGGAGACCGGTGCAGGGCTATTGGCCCGAGAGGCAGAAGACTTTGGCTTTGCCCTCGCTGAGTTGGCGGGAGAGTCCGGTCCGCGTTTGGTGGTGGGATCGCCGGATGAAAACGCGATTGTTCGCGTGGATTCACCCTATGTGGACCATATCATCGCCGACTTTGCCCCAGGAGACACACCGGCCGGAGACACCTTTGCGTCGCTGGCGCTGTTGCCCCTGAGCGGAAGTGAGGAGCGCTGCGGGCATGCGTTGGCTGCTGTCCCATGGGGAGCAGAGGGTGCTGAGGACATCCTCGTGGGCTGTCCCCGACGGCCTGGTGGAGGCTTTGTCGTCCATGATGCGACCTGGTCCGCCCACGAGAGATTTGTGGAGATGGATGCAGAAGCCGTGGGTACAGGCGTCGCTTACAACGAAGAGTTTGCTCGCAGTATGGCGGTTGGGGACGTCAATGGTGACGGCATTCCAGATGCCGTGATCGGCTCCAGACGCGACGACTACTTGTGTACAGAGATCAACTGTGGTGTCACATACCTTTACTTGGGTCCCATCGATTCATCCGTGACGTTCTTTGAGGCCGATGCGACGGTTCATGGGGACGCAGAGGCGGATTCTCTGGGGGGTAATGTTGAGGTCGTAGAAGATTTGGATGGCGATGGGATCCAAGATGTCTTGATTTCCACCAATCATGGGTTCAGCCTTGAGACGCCTAAAGAGGGGGCTGTGCTGGTCTTTTCGGGAGCTTCCTTGGTCGGTACTCACACGGAGTCCGAGGCTTCCTATACGTTTTTGGGAACCGAATTGGGTAGCCAGTTTGGCTATGATGCGACGACGGTTCCTGATGTGGATGGAGACAGCCAGCCAGAGCTCATCGTCAGCGCCTTTATGGCAGACTTGGATGAGGTCGATTCGGGTGCCGTCTATGGTTTTAAAGGCGCGTGGCTCGAGGGTGGAGGGGTTCGAAGCACCGATGACCTTGATGTCTCCCGAGTGACGGGATCCGCATCGGGCAAGTTTGGCTATAAAGTGGTGTCGGGTGATGTGGGAGCAGATGGAGAAGTAGAACTCCTGATTTCGGAACCGGGCCAGGACAGAATCTGGGTCCTCTCTCCATCAACGCTATTCCCAGAATAAAAGGACTTAAGGCTGCTTTCTTAAAGCGCGTTGATTGAGCCAGTTGACGATGCTGGTGGCATATTCGCTTAAGATTTTCGGTGGCGGATGGGCTTGTTGATAGTCGCCGCCTCGGCTGGGTTGATGAAGGTCTAGCCAGCGGTCTGCGGGGACATTCATATCGTCAGGCCCGATCTCGCTCCCGCGTGAAGGACTGAGGACGTATAGAACCTCGACATGGCGTTCGCGGGCATCTCGCTCCAGTCTTTCGACCGCGGCCCTGTCGGCCCTGTCGGCATAGGTGGTGTCGGGATTTTGTTTGGCGCGCGCCCATCCCACCAACGTTCGGTACAGCGCGGAATATTCGAGTCCGAGACTGTGCCATCGTTCGGATTGACCGGCATTGGGCGGAAAGTTTTCCAGGTAGAGGAATGGGTTTTGTTCGAAATAGGAACGTTTGTCCGCCTTCTGGTGGTGCGGTCCTCCCATGAAGGCGCGTCGACCGGTGTTGGTAATCATGACGATCACGCGATCGGGAGACAGGGTGTCGAGCAATGATGAGGCCAATGCTGCGGATTGGGCTGTGTTGTACGCGCAGACACCAAAATTCCAGACCTCGTGGTCGGGCCCGAGCATTCGGTCCATGGCACCCGGAGTCGTATCGCCGTTGCTGACCCCCGCTCCATACAGAGTGGAGCCTCCGAAAACGAGCGTGCGCTGTCGACTGTCGGACCGCTGGGTGGGGTAGTTGGGCGTTCGGGCCCCCAGAGCGTTGACCTGGACGGTTCTCAGGCCCCAAGGTCCTTCGCCTCCCAATGTGGCTCCAGGCTTGAGGCTGTACAACCGCTCTGCATCGTCGACAGGTTGATGAACCTCGATTTCGACCGTTTGGTAGTAGAGCACTTTATTGATCACAGCCCAGTCGATTCCAAGAATTCCAACCAAGGAGTCGGCGATGACCACAGCCACAAGGATCAGTGTGGATTGGATGAGCCAGTCGCGTCCGCGACGCAGATCCATTCGAGACATCCAGCCGCCAATACCGGCTGCAGCTACCATCCAGACCCAATGCACCACAGTGACCATGGTCGGATCGACCGAGACACCGGTGAGCCCCAAGAGGTATCGGATTCCCCATAGCCCCAGTGTCGCGATGATTCCGCTGCTCAAGGCTGCGATGAGCAGTCGTATCCCGGCCGAAGACAGGGAAGCGGCGAATAGGATGGCGAATGCGATGCCCTCCAGCCCAGGACCCGCTTGCCGGCGAGGAAACCACCCCGAAGAGCCCAAGAGCTGATCCACCCCGCTGAATAGCCACGAGCCGATACCGGCGGTCACAATGGCCGCTACCAACAGTGCCCAACGTTTCATGGGTTGGCTTCCAAGGAGAACACCACCAGCGAATCATCATGAACCAAAGGCTCTCCGATTCGGCTTCTTAGGATTTGAATACTGCGTTCCCGATCGACCGATAAACCGGCTTGTCTCAACACATCAAAGCCCGCCTTGTGAACCACGAGATACCGAAAACCGTCGCGTCTTGCGTCTGTAATCTCAGATGGGGTGGGTCCCGTTGACGCTTCTCCTCGAGAAAGAGGCCAAAGGCTGTCGAAGATCGAAGACGTCAGGCAATCCTCAGGTCTTTGATTGGCTTTTAGGGCCGCGATCATATCGTGATGCGACTCGCTCCTTTTCCATTCGTGAATCAGTTGATGGGGTGCTGTCGCATGCCCGAGCCCCACAGGGAATTCGATGAGGGCGCCGGGATTGGGGTCCTTAGCGATCTTTTGGAAGAAGGAATGGGGAGTCCATTCGGCACTCAGTATGGTCATCCCACCTTGTGCTTTCACGTGAAAGAAGCCCAGTCCTGCCACAACGAGGGCAAGGATGGGGTGAATCCAAGCTGAACGCGATGTTTTGAAGGCGTGTTCGATTCCCATTCCCACCGACAAGGACATGCAGAGCACCACCATCGGGAAGACTCGGCAGGGATGAAAGAACTGTATCGAGAAGGGAAAGATCTGGTTGAGCCACCAGGTCGGCAACGGGACGCCTCGACCCGCAATGGTCATCCATTCGACTTCGGGGCGCACACTGGTGGCGGCCATCGGGCCCAAACTGAGCAGATAGAATCCCAGCGCCCCGACGAGCCATTGGCGCTGTCGGCGCCCGCCGAAGGGCAAGAGAATGATGGATGCGATGGTCAGAATGACGGGAAAAGCGGCTCTTCTGGGTAGATCTTCACGCTCATCAACGCCCAACAAATAGCCCACATCGATGCTTTCAGCCTGTTCACGCAGCACGGCGGGATCGGTGATGCGAAGAGCGCTGGCTGCGGGCATGGGCCGCCTCTCGCTCAACAACTGTTTGAGGTAAGGCGAGGCGATGAGTACACCCAAGAGCACGACGACCAACCCGGCGATGGGCGCACGTTTTCTGGATATACCGGGTGCCGGGTAGATCGTGAATTTCGCTAAGGCTCCAGCGGCGAATATTGCCGCAATCAAGGCATAGAGCACGTAATGCTGGATCGCCAAACCCGCTGTCACTCCCGCCATCACAATCCATTCGATCGATCCTTTCCCGCGTGTCGTCAGGCTTCGAATCCAGGCCGCCACAAAAATGGGCAGGGTGAAGACGAGGGCGCTGGGCGGTTTGCCATTGGAAATCTCGTGCATGGTGAGGCTATTGAAGCCAAATAGAATGGCGACCATCATTCCCGTTAGGCGTCCAAGACCCAACCAACGGGCGGCCAAGTAGGCGCACCAGCCTCCCAAGACGGGAATGAATGCCACGAAGAGGTTGAAGCCTTGAGGAGTGGACAGGTGGGTCATCAACGGAGCGGCCATGAGGGCATCGATATGCTGAGGGAAGTTGCTGCCCAGCGCTTGACCTGTGGGGGCACAAATCACGTCGGGATTGACGAGGTCCGCCCCCCGCTCTTGAGCCTTGGCTGCCCACCAGTAGAACCACAATGTACCGTTGACGTCGGAGGGTGTGGTCAGATTGCCACCCCCGATGATGACGCTATGCATGCGCCGCCAAGCTTCACCCAGCACGCCGATGCTGATGGCCATCAGGATGCCAATGGGCACCGCCACTTCTGTGAGCACCATCTTGGGTATTCGACTCACGGGTTGCCGTCCTGGGGCGCACCGGCTGTGCGCTTGGGTTTTGTGGGCGAGTCATCCGCCATCGCGGTCGTGGTAGGAGAGGCTCCATTGAGCATGGAGAGTCCCATCTGCTCAGCGTCAGCCTGGTCCGTAAACACGGCGATCCAGCCGGAACCAATCTGCTGGAGGTCTGCTGCATCCCCCAATTCTCGTGGGGCGTGCATGTCATAGCCGTACAGCAGCGTCCATCCCGCAGCGGATGCATGGACGGGAGTGACCGCGTCTGGACCAAAAAATTCAGGAATGGATGTGAGCACAAGGATGCGTGGGGTGTCGGTGCTGGCTGCGGTCAGTTGTTTTTTGCAGAGGCGATCCCTCTCGGATCCATTGAGTGGGCGGATGAGTCGAGTGTCGAGTGGTCGATACAGTCCCAAAGCAATGGGGGTGCAGTCGTAAATCTTTGCATTGTCGTCCACGTGCTGGTCGACGAATTGGCTGACCAATCGGTAGCCCTTACCCATCAATTGGCGGGCATCCGGTGGAAGCCTAAAGAAGGCACTCTCAAGGATTCTTTGATCGATAGGCGCGGCCATGAGGGGGGCACGAATAAAGAGGCTGATCGCGAGACTGACCCCCAACCCCAAGGCGACGAGTCGCGCCAAGAGTTGCCAAAATAGACCCCCTTTTTGGACGACCCAGGTGGTCAGGAGAGCGATCCCAATCCCCACCAAGACGAATACCGTCGGTGAGGCATGGAACACATAGCGGAGATTAAACTTGAGACTCAGGGATCCAAAGCACGAAGCAAGCGGGACCACGAGCACACCCATTCTCCACCAGGTCTTGGGCACGCCCCATAGGCGATCTTCTCGACTGGTGGGCCGGATGGCCGCCAGGAGCAAGCCGAGGCCTATCAGGGGTACAAAGATAGAACCCAGTCCTGGGCCCAGCGTGGCGAACTGTTTGATGTTGTGCACCCAACGTTCTTTGAGCGGAGGAATGGTGGTTTTTGGAACCTCTTCCCATCTCGGCAGAGGGCCATCTTGTGGGAAGGCGGCGATCACGTTGGAATTGGGAGGGGTCATCATCACCCCTGTGACCGCCTCAAGTTCTCCGCCTCGAAGGGCTTTGGGCAAATAAGGAGAAAGCGGCGAAGGATTAGACCTGTCCGGCTTTTCCGTATTGTCCCAGGTGTAGGGAATCTCGTAGTTCACCTCTTCGCGATGGTGCATCACCAGTACATTGAGTGGGGTGAATTCAACAGGGGTGGCATACAGCAGGCCGACGGCGATGCCAATGGGGGTCAATATCGCGGCCGTACGACGCATAAAGAGACCTTTGCCATCCAGCAGCATGCCGACGGCCAGAAGGCCCAGCATGGGGATATTGAAGGTGAAGTTTTTCACCTGAGTGAGGGTCAAAATACCCATCGTCAATCCCGCCCACAGGTAGGCGCTTCCTGTGCCTTTTCGCAAAGCGATGGAAACGGCGAGCACCACGCATGTGGAGACCAACATGTACAGCGGGTATGACGAGACCTCGTGAGCATAGGGGTAAAAGAGGATGCATCCCAGATACATCAACGCGCCCACTGCACCCGCCGATCGACCTCCCCAATAGCGGCCCAGCAGAAATAGGGGGACTTGGACCAGACTCATCACAGCCATGTTGATGCCGACGGCGCTGTGGATGATGTCGCCCTTGAACAGGGGCGACAAGACGGCGGTGACGAAGCCATACAGTGGACGCTTATCGACCATATAGAGGTCCCAGCGTCCGCTATAAGCGGCGACGCCGGTGCTTAAAAAGGCGTAGTTGTCGTGGCCGATGGCTTGATTTTCGGGATTGTAGAAGTCTCGATACAGGTCGAGGACGCCATATTGTGCAGCGGCGAAGGCGAGTCCCAGTAGAATGTCGGTACCGTGGATACGAAAACGGTGGGGATGGTTTTTGGCATCAGGGTCGAACAGAGAGGGCAGCTTTTGCCCGAACCGGCGCCAAAGCCCCGCGAATGCGCCGCGAGCTGCGACGATGGCGAGAAGGCCTAATGTAAAGGCCAAGAGAGGAGGCCAGACGCCGCCCAGCGGGCCCTGACTGGGCATCCAAGGCGGGAGGAAGGCTGCCGTACCGCCAGAGGCCCACACCACCGCGCACCCGGCCAACAGGGCAAAGAAGGATGGGAGCCAGCGCTTCAGGGACATGGGTTTCCAGGTCTTGTTCGACGTAAAGGACAACGCCAAGCATAATCTCAGCATGTTCTCTCGCGTGCGCGAAACCCTGTCGGGGTGGTGGAGATCCCCACCCAAGCTTGCTTTAAGTTTTGTGCTGGTGGTGCATCTGGTGTTGGCCGTGCGTCAACTGGTGTGGCGGGTTGGGTTCCCCCCTCGAACCAATCACTTTGGCTTCAAAAACGTCCTTGAACTGCGGCGCCTATTGGAGGGCTATGTCCCCACCTGGCCATTGGTCCATCCGGGGCGAACGACACACTTTTACCCGCGCGTGGAGCCCGTAGACTGGTTCAATCCCATCATTCTCATCCAGGAATTGGCCGCGGGTAAATTGCGGCCCATCTTCCAAAATCACGGCGATGTCATCTATTGGGTAGAGATCCCCCACCCCTTCTTTCTGGCGACAGTGTGGGGCCAGTTGACGGATTGGACGCTGTGGGCGATACCTCTGGTATTCACAGGCTACTTTCTCCTTTTGCTGGTCAGCCTATACGGCATCGGCAAGTCGGTGGCTGACGAGTGGACAGGAGTGGCCTGTGCGGCCGTCGGTGGCGGTTTTCCCGTTTTGTTTGGGTTTGGGCGCTTTATTCACGACACCCTTCCCATCGCCGCCCTGTGCACCTTTATGGTCTGGATGGCGGTATCGAGCGATGGCTTTCGTCGTTGGAGGCGCTGTGTGGCCTTTGGCATTGCCGGATGGACCATGTTGCGATCCGGAGAAAGCTTTTACGGATCGGTTTTGGGAATGTTGGTCATCTTGGGTCCGGTCCTTTTAGAGGTGGGCCACGCCCTCAAACAGGGCATTGATCGAGACAGATTGATGGGACTCGCATTGGTGGTGGGAATTCCCGTCCTGACATTCGATTGGTGGTGGTTTGGTCCTGCAATGGACTACTTGGGCGATGAGGACCCCTTTGGAGACATCATGATGGCACCGACCGTTGCCCGTTGGGTGGACGCGGGGCATCACGAAACACTGAAATATGGGGCCTATGTGGTGACCCTGATCAACGACCTTGTCCGGCCATGGATGATGATTTGGGTGGGTCTCGGGGCGTTGTTTATCTGGCGATCGGATGCGCGTCGTAAATGGGGCCCCGTTTTGATGTTTGCCTTGCCCTTTGCCTTGTTGAGTTGGATGACCCGAAAATCCAACTGGTACATCGTTCCTGTCGCCCCCGGATTGGCGCTCATCGCGGTGTTGGGCTTGCGAGGGCTTCCAGGACGCTGGGGTGGACGCGCGGTGACGTGTGCCGGTTTAGCGGGCCTGATCTCTGTGGTGTTCTACAGCATGGCCCCCGATACGGTTCGGCGTGCGGTGCCGCAGTGGGCGGATCGACCCTACCGGAATCTGGTCATCATGCGCGAGGTGGAGTTGGTTCCGCTCAAGATGTATGCGGGACAAAGCATTATCGCTGGTGCCGAAGAGGTGGTGAGGACACTCGACCGGATTCAACCGGTGGACGGTGAGCAGCGGCAGTTGGCTTTGTTCTGTGAAGATCAGTTCTGGGCATGGGCATTTAAGTATGTCGTCGAAATGCAGCGGCCCGATGTGCACGTCGTCAGCTTGATTCACATCAATTTGTTGGAGCATTACGCGGCCGAGCTGGATGCATCAGACTTTGATTTTCTGGTGCATCTGGATGACCACGGCGTGGAACAATGGAATCCGGAGGTCACGACAGGTTTGCCTCCCACATTGAAGGCACCCACCAACGAGGGTGCGCGTCATTTTGCGCGGTTCATGCGAGGCTTGGGTCGGCGGGATCTCATCCAGACCCGTTTGCATCGTGGTGCGGTTTACACCCTCGACTAATCGGGCGGGGAACCACGGTGCCCACAGAACCGTTTGTTGTGGGTGCCTGTTCGTTTGTAGACCGCCACACACTCATTGCCGCTTCCGGCGGCCGTCTGGAGTGTGAACCCATCTCTTTTCAGGACGGGAGGCGGTTGTGTGGAACACCCCGGGGATTCAATGACGATCCATCCCACACTGGGTGCATGGTCTAAGCGTGGCCAGGTTGAGACGGCCATGCATGGGTCGCGCATCGATAGGGATAAATGCAGGTCCGAGATGTCGCCCTGACCCATGAACAGCGTGTGGTTGGGGCATTCGCAAGAGGGCTGATCGATCTGCTCTTGCATGAGCCGGATGGCCCGGTCGTGTTGGCTGGGACCGCGTGGGGCCAGGTTCAGTGGAACGATGCCCTGAAATAAGTGCTTTTGTGGCCCTGCTTCACCGGTCCATTTGATGGTGGATAGGCTTTTTGGAAATGTGGAACTGGGCAGAGACCGTGATGAAAATTGGGCCCACCCGACGAGGAGTGTCCCCACCCCCAAGACCAGACCGACGCCATGAGGCCGAAAACGGCTCAAGCCGATGCCGGTCATCAAGGGTATGGCCGGGTAAATGATGGCGGCGTAGTAATAGTTCTTTTTGCCGACCAAACTGAGAACGGCGAGGGGAAGCAAGAGCCACACACAGAGAATTATCCGCCCTTTACCTGCTCTCAAGAAAGGGATGAGCGCGACCAGAAAGGGGAAGATCAGGCTGGGTGTGAAGTCGTCTGAGTATAGGCGTAAGGGGTAGGCGGTCACCGCTTCTTGGCTCAATCGGCGGGCCCCTTCGGTGTAGGTCCGATTCCCCATCTCATCTTGAAAGTACGCAAAGTCCACGAGGGGAAAGGCGTATTCGACCATAAAAAGGGCCATCAGGCCCGCAAGGGCTACGGAGCCCACCAAGCTTCGAAGTTTTTGTTGACCGAAGAGGCCTTGAAGCGACGTGCCGACGGCAATGGCTCCGATGGCAGCCATAAAGAGTAAATTGTCAGTCTCTCGGGCACTCAGCACACTTCCGATGGCGGCAATGACAGCGAATGCGGAGGTGGCACCCAAGCGAGAAAAGCCCAGACTTCGAACCGCTAAAGATACCCCGAGTACAATCAATAGATGCTGGTGAATCATGGCGTCCCACCGTCGAGCCATGAGGGAAACGGCTGGAATCATGGGAAAGAGACCCGCGGCGACCAGGCCTGCAAATCGACCCGATAGGCGTCGTCCCAAGTCGTACAAGACCAACTGGGTGACGACCACCACAAACAGATTGAGCCAGAGTAAGAAGTCGACATTGGCCCCGACGATCTTGCGCGCTGCCAGTGCGGGCCAGACAAGAAGTCCCATCGACCGGCGGTAGGTGGACCATGGCCAACCCAGCTGATCGGTGCCATCCGCCAATAAGATCTCAAAGACAGGGGATGTGAAGCTACAGCAGACACCATCCCCGATTCCGCCATCCGAGTGGATCCAGATTGCACCCACCCACAGTTGGGCCGATATCAGGAGCAGCAAGGCCGCTGGGGCGATGGCGCTTCGCAACGTAATATTCATGGGCTGGTGGTCCGGAGTGGCTCAGTGTAGCTTGGACCAGGATGCCAGGACTCTCTCGTAAATTTGCGTTCGCCTTGCTGAGCACCACCGTGGCGCTTGGCTGCCTAGAAGTTTTGGCCATCGGAGTGGAGCGCATCTGGCCTCTGGATCCGCTTCGACCCCTCCCAAAGCCGGGTGCTGCCGAATGCTTGCCGGACTGCATGCCGGGGATGGCCGAGTTGCCGGAGCAGCCCAAAGGGCTTCCGCGTGGCATCCCCATGGTGCCGCACGGGCGTCGTGCTTGGGCGTTGCCACCCAATACCACCATGGTCGAAACCAATGTGGCCGTTCGGGTCAATAGTTTGGCCCTTCGAGGAGCAGAAGTGGCGACGAAGGGTCCTCATGAACGGCGTATTCTGACGCTAGGCGACTCTTCAGTTTTTGGTTTTGGGGTGGATGAAGATGCCATCTTTAGTTCGGTAGCTGCGCGGAAATTGAGCGAACAATGGCAGCGTTCGGTCACATCTATCAACGGGGCGACGCCAGGGTACACTTCGGTACAAGCGCTTCATACTTTGGAGGATGTGGGCGCGTTGGTTCAGCCGGATTTTGTCGTCATTGCCACGTTGTGGAGTGATTTGTTTCAGACGGACACCCCTGTTGAGCGTTCGGGTGGACAGCGTCATCCATTGGCCGCGTATCGGCTGAGCGTGCGCTTACTGTCTCCCTGGTTGTCGGCTCCAACAGTGGGCTGGGTACAGGGGCATGTCGGCGCAGAACAGTTGGGCCGATCGGCTCGAGTGGGTCTTGAGCGGTACACCCGGACATTGCAGCAACTGGTTGATTTGTCGCGCAAGTTGGGCGCAAAACCAGTGATATTAGTGTTGCCTGCGCCCATCGATCTCGATGCGGAACCCACCCCTGCACTGATTACCGGATACCGGGAAGCGCTGAAGCGTGTTGCCGGCGAAAACAATCTACTGGTGGTCGATGGTGTGGCTACATTTGTCGAAAACCGTGCGACGAACAGCGAATTCTTCGATCAAGTTCACCCATCTTCGAGCGGCCATCGCATGCTTGGCGAGGCTCTAGCGCAGGTCTTGGGCTCTGAGGGAGGCAGTCGTTGATGCTGTCTGGCCAATACTCATGTAATCTGTTGGAGTCATGACACGATTCTTGCCCTTCCTGGTGATGCTGGGTTGTTCCGACTACAAAATTGCGGGACAGACCTTCAGTGAGACGATGTTTCAAAACAATCGTCTGGAGGGAATCGACATCCTTTGGGTGATCGATGACTCGGCCACCATGTATGAAGAACACGACCTTTTGATGGCATCGGCAGATGAATTTATTTCCTTTGTGGCCAACTCGAGTGTTGATTTTCAAATTGGCGTGGTCTCGACGGATATGGATGAAAAGCCAGGACTGCTTCGAGGACCTGTCCTTCGAACGGAAACCAGCGGAATCGCCGATGAGTTCGTGGATCAAATCAGCAGCGATAGGGTAGGCAGCCGGGATGAGCGCGGTTTTGATGCGGCCATCTTGGGTGCAGATCCGACACTAAACCCGGACTTTGCTCGGCCGCGTGCGGATCTCGAGATGGTGGTTTTTTCCGATGAGGATGATCATTCGGATTTGGCAGTATCGAGCGTTCTCGCCGAATTGGAAGCGCAACGGCCGTCAGCGAGCGTCAAGGTTCATGCGGTGGTGGGCGACCCTCCCGCAGGGTGCGTGTCGGTATTGGCCGCAGCGGATGTGGGGTCAAGATATCTGGCGATACAAGAGGCCACTGACGGTAGGCGCGAATCCATTTGTACGCTGGATTATGGATCGATGTTGGCGCGGGTAGCGCTGGATGTGATTGGTCTCGATACCGCTTTTGCTTTGGCGAAAGTGCCATCGCCTTCTACGATTGAACTGCTCGTGGATGGGGTTGAAGTGCACCGGCGAGATATTGATGGATGGCGCTACAACCCGGGTGACAACACGATTATTTTCGACGGATTTGCAGTTCCGCGAGCCGGGGCGGCGATCGATGTCAGCTATTCGGAATGGGCGGGGCCATTAGAAGAAATTGAGGAGAGTGGGGAATGAGATTGGTTCTTTCTCTCGGACTGGTTTCGTTATTGCTGAGTTGTGGCTCATCTGAAAAGCAAGAAGCGGAGGAGACGGTGGAGGTGTCCACCCTCGAGTCGCTGCGTGTGGAGCCTGCCGAGGTGGAGTTGTCGACCGATGGCACTGAGGCGAGCGAAATTCAGTTTGTTGCGTGGGCGACGACGGAGACGGGTGAAGAGGTGGAGACCGATATGGTCTCGTGGAGTGTTTCCAACCTTTCTGCTGGCAGTGTGGATAACGACGGCTTGTTTACGTCGACCATGTTGAATGGTGGCATCACGACGGTCACGGCGACCCATATGGGCATCGAGTCGACGGCGACTGTCACGGTGGTCTACGAGCAAGACCTTGTACTGAATGATTTGTCGACAGAAATCGTGGCGGCATTCGATGCAAGCAGTGCCACCACAGGGGATTACCCTTCTATTCATTATCCACCCGAGGCGGTCACGGTGCCCCGGAACCTCAATGGGTTGACCTTTGGTTGGACAGCCTCACCCGAAAGTACGGTGTCGCGCCTGCGTCTGCGCTCAGGCATTACCGATATGACGGTGTATACGACCAACGATGAGTGGTTCACCACGTCGGATACCTGGGCGACTATTGCCGCGTCCAACACCGAAGGTAAGGTCGATGTGGTGATCGAGTCAGGTAAGTGGGACGGCAGCAGCTTGACGGATGTCAGTCGCGGCCCCGAGGCGACCTTGACCGTCAATCGGCTGGATGCGCGAGGGTCGGTGCTCTACTGGGAGCCTTCTTCAGCACAACGCACGGGCAATATCATGCGCATCCCGTTTGGCTCGGTCGAGGCGGAACCCTTCTGGACGGCGGCCAACCTGGGTTCGGAGGAGGGGGATAATCCAAACGCCAATTGTATGGGATGCCATTCCCTGTCCGAGGCCAACGACCAGTTGATTGTCACCCACAGTGGTGTGAGTTCACAGTTTTCGATTATCGACATTAGCGACCCTGATAATCCAGAGGTCGAGCGGTACATGCCCGGTAATGCGGGCTTCCATGCGGCGAGTCCGGATGGACGCTTCTTACTGGGGATCCACAATGGCGAGGCTCGGCTATTCTCGCTTTTGGATGGATCGTTTGAGAGTGTCATCAACACCGAAGATGACAATCCTGAAACCCAAACTCGCGTCACCCATCCAGACTGGGCACCCGACGGTGAAAGTATTTTGCTCGTACGATACGGAGTCCAGGACTTTGGCGTGGTTGCGGATGACAATTTTGAGGGTGGTGAAATCATCCAGTTGTCGTGGAACGGAACCTCCTTTGGAGCGCCGCAGACCCTGGTGGAGGCGGATCCGGACCAAAACAACTACTATCCGGCCTACTCTCCCGATGGGGACTACATCGTTTTTAATCGAAACAGTCCGCGGACTTGGGAGCGCCCAACCGCTCCCGGTGAGCCCCCGAAAGTAGAAGAAAACTCTACGACATCCTATGCCCACATTGCAGCAGAACTGTGGTTGATGACGCGAAGTGGTGAAAACCTGACGCGTCTGGATGCAGCCAATGGCGAGGGGGACTTGCAGAACTCTTATCCCAAGTGGGGTCCATTGCCTGACGACGATGTGTTGTGGCTCGCATTCAGTACAACTCGAAGCTACACCATCGACCCCAATGGCGGTACGCCGCAAGTTTGGGTCTCGGCCATCGATCCGGCCAAGATCATGGATGGTGAAGATCCCTCGTCGCCGGCCTTCTGGTTGCCGGGACAAACGTCGGACACAGATAATCATGCGGCCATATGGTGGTCCAAATGAGAGTGTTGATCGGACTCCTTTTTGTGACCATCGGTTGCGAAGGTGCACGTACGGAGAAGGTGTCACCTGAGGTTTCTGTAGACGAATACACGATGCTCAAGGAAAGCGATCGGTTGTGGACGTATAGGGATGATGGCGTCCCGCTGGGATCGCCTTCGAATGCGGTCCTTATACGGGGTCGAAATGCGGGTGATGGCGTTCTCGATCTGCGTCGAGGCAGTCGTTGGGCCGATGGTGAGCGGGAGGGACAAATCGCCTTTTCTCAGACCGATCGCATACGCGTCGTGGAGTGGGAGCTTGGGGATTCCAGCGGGCAAGGCAATTACCCGCTAGCCAAAAGCACAACTCAGGAAGGCGATGAAGTCTCAGAAGGCGATTGGTCCTGCACGGTTGAGCGTCCGAATCTGGTGGAAACCTACTACGGTGATTTTTCGGATGTGGTGACTTTTGCCTGCTCGGGAAGCGATGGACCGGTCGGCGACTGGCATTTTGCCAAGAATGTGGGATTGGTCGCGTTCGACGGTGCTGCTTACCAACTGGATCTTGTCGCACCTTGGTGATGGCTAATATGCTTTGTGCCAGCGCCAGATAGCGTCGGCCCAGGGACCGTTGAACGATGCACGTCGAGGTCGGGTGGCTTCGGTGGGGCGTTCCGTATGACCGTCGGTGACTAGACTGCCGACAAAATCTCCATCGGCGTAGACTTGGTCGATTTGTTTGCGAAGCCCCGCGATATCCGATGAAGTCACAACGCCATTTGACGTTGCTTTATAGAACTGGGCGGTCACACGGATGGGAAAGCGAGAGTCGCGTTCGATCCGAAGATTGTTGATTTCGGAAAACTTCCCTTCCGTTTTTCCGTGTCCGATCACGGCTGTTTCCACGTCTGAGCGAGCAGAAGATCTGCGTTTGGCCGATGCGGGAGGCGGTGCTGCGGCCTCTAAAGCATAGGGCATGGGAATTCCTAAGGGCATGGTGGGTTTGCGGGGTTTTAGGGGTACCTGGATGATGAGTACAACATCTGCTCCGGCATCCTCAGTGGCGTCCTCTGCCGAGGTTATCTCATCGCCGCCGAGTGCTTTGAACGTGGATAGGCGGGTGGCAGTAAATGGAGCCCGTTTTCCGTCGGTGTTGAAATACAGAACTTCCGACATGTATTCATCATTGTTTTCAATGACCTGAA